>Ga0129308_1000313_pt1 | contig 80888 bp, 68 predicted proteins | sample L827metagenome_FD_94440 | JGI IMG/M metagenome (GOLD analysis project Ga0129308, IMG submission 94440) | Ring-tailed lemur group fecal microbial communities from Wisconsin, USA - L827 metagenome | ecosystem: Host-associated > Mammals > Digestive system > Large intestine > Fecal | place: USA...
ACTCTTTCAGCAACACGTAACAAAGAAAGAGGGGGTAAGCATGTACTACATTTATGTGCCGGAAAGGATGCCGGAGCTTCCCATCACAGCTGACCGTTTGCTCAGAAGCCTTGGGGCCACCGGGCGGCTGACCGGCTTTGATTATGCAGTGTTTATGATAGAGCAGATCGTCAATGCCCAGGGCAGTGTCCATCTGATCACCAAGCGCCTTTACCCGGAGACAGCCAAGCACTTCGGCGTATTACCTCATTCGGTGGAGCGGGCCTTGCGAACGCTGATCAATGCCTGCTGGAAGTATGGTGACCACGCCGCACTGAACAAAATTGCCGGGCGAACCCTGACCAGCCGCCCCAGCAACTCGGACTTCCTGGATATGCTGGCAGCATACATAAAGAACAAAAATTAAAGGCAGCGGAAGGGCGAGAAAGCATCGTCCTTCTGAGCATGTGCCGGTCTGCAAAAGCGCAGTGCGAACACCGTGTTTTTGCAGGCTGACAACAGCCTTTTCTATACAACTGCATAGGGCAAGCAGATACGTTCCGTTTGTGCGGAGCCGGGCAGCGGGTGCGCCGGGAATGTCCAAGGTACAGGAGGTGAATGAGCCAAGGGCAGAGCGAGAAACACCACCGCGGCAAGCAGCCATTGGCAAGGCTGTCGGCAAGGACACGCAGACGGGTATAATGATCCTTGCGCTGGCTACACGTCACAGAGTAGAGCGCCCCGCCATAAGCATGGAGGGAGGCACGGTAATTTCCTATGGAGCGGCCCTGCCCGCCGCCGTCTGTTCCGCCTTTGAAAAACATCGAGATACCAATAATCCGCACAATGCAAGGTGCGGATTTTGTCGTTTAATGCGTTTCACCGTGAGACGCATTTTCGGGGGATAAGGATGGATAAATTTAGGCTGCAAGGTTCACAATAGAAGCAAAAGTCCTTTCGGAAAGGGGTAAATCAAAATTATTGCAGCAACGATGAACAATGAGGTTTCCACCGTGCGGATCCACGATGATTACTGTAAAAATGCACTGGCCGACACCTCGGCTCTTTCGGATATCGTATCCGAATCTTACAAGCGGCGAAGCCGGAGCGCAAGCGCTTCCCCTTCTGCCGGTCTGCAACTGCCGCAAGCATAAGCTAAGGGGAACCGAACCATACCGCCCGGCGCTGGCCAATTTAGCTGCTTTTTCCCCCTTAGCTTGACTGCGGCAGTTGCCATTATTTTCTAAGCCCGAAAATTTGACGCCCCTGGCGTTCTCTTATATAATATTCCTGAAAGGAGGCCCCTATGGAGCAGTACGTAAAATACCTCCGAAAATCTCGCTTTGACCGTGATTATGCTGATTTGAGTATTGAGGAAACACTGAAAAGGCATGAAGCCATTCTGGACAAGCTGGCAAGCGACCGGGGATTTTACGTAGTAAAAACCTATTATGAAGTGGTATCCGGCGAATCCATCGCCGCAAGGCCGGAGGTGCAGAAGCTGCTGGAGGAAGTCAACGCCGGAATCTACGCCGGTGTGCTGGTGGTGGATGTGGAGCGTCTGGCCAGAGGCAACGGCGCGGATCAGGCGTACATCAGCCAGGTGTTCCAGTTTTCCGGCACCAAGATCATTACCCCCATGAAGACCTACGACCCCAGCAACGAGTTTGACGAGGAATATTTTGAGTTCGGTCTGTTCATGAGCCGGAGAGAATACAAGACCATCAACCGGCGTCTCATCCGGGGCCGGGAGAGCTCCGCTTCCGAGGGCAAATACCTGGGAAGCATCGCCCCTTATGGCTATAAGCGCCAGAAGCTGGAAAAGGAAAAGGGCTACACCCTAGTGGAGAACCCGGAGGAGGCCGCTGCGGTGCGAAAAATCTTCGCCATGTTTAACCACTATAATGGCACCAAAATCATAGCCAACGCCCTGAACGATGCCGGTGTTCCCACCCGGCATGGGGAGCTTTGGAATTATTCCACCGTGGCCAGCATCCTTACCAACCCGGTATACATCGGCAAAATACGCCGGGGCTACTGCAAGCAGACCAAGAGCTTTGAAAACGGGGAAGTCAAGAAGCGGATCAAGCATTTGCGCAACATGAATGACTACACGCTTTTTGATGGGCTGCACCCGCCCCTGATCGAGGAAGACCAATTCTGGCGAGCCCAGGAGATCAAGGCGGAAAAGCGGCCCCCGGTCAAAGTAAAGGACGAGTTTGAGCTGCAAAACGCCTTTGCCGGACTCATCTACTGCGCCTGCTGCGGGAAGCGGGTGGGAAGAACCGTTACTGCAAGAAGCCAGGGGGCTGTCCCCCGGTTTCGCTGCGTGAACAGCCGGAACTGCCATAATTCCACCGCCAACTATGCCGAGGTGGAGCGGGAGGTGATTTCCGCCCTGCGGACGTGGCTGGAGGGGTACAAGGTCAAGATCGATACCCAGGGCTTTGCAGATGACATCGCAAGGTGTGAGGCCCTGCTGGCCGAGCTGGAAGCGGAAACGGGCCGGCTCCAGAAGCAGCTTGACAATGCCTTCGACCTGGTGGAGCAGGGGGTTTATACGCTCGACCTTTTCAAGGCCCGCAGAGAGAAGATCGAAGCCTCCATGGATGAGGTGAGAGGCCGGATCGACCAGATCAAAAAGACAAAGGCAGAGCTGGAAAAAAAGGACGCCATCCCCCGGCTGATCCCCCAAACGGAGGAGCTTCTGCAAAGCTATCCCTATATGACACCGGGGGAAAAAAACAAGCTGCTCAAAGCCGTCTTATATAGAATCGACTATAAAAAAGACGCTGACGGGAAGATCGAGATCGATTTATACCCCAAACTGCCGAGATTATAGCCCAAATCCGGGAATCATGGGCGTATCCATGTGTTTGTCTCCGACCCCAGCAAGGGCTATGCCGTGGGTATTGAGGAGATGCTGAAGGCGGCGGGAATTCAGGAAAAGGCAGCATAAAAGGACAGTCCATCGGACTGTCCTTTTCTATTGCCCTTGGCTCTGGAAAACGGTTTTATTTTACTTCCTTGCCCAGAACGCCCCGCTCAAAGCGGCTGTCGGTGCGCTGCTTCAGGTAGGTCAGTGCTTCCTCGATGCACTTGAGAGCCTTCTCGTTCTCCTCACAGGGGAAGGGGCCTCGCTGGAAGCCGATCAAACGGTCACGCACCACCTCAAGCAGGTCGTCATCCCGCAGGCCGATGGGCAGGTTGCCCTCGCGCACACCCTGCTGGAAGCGGATGTAGCCCATAATGAGCTTATCCTCCTTGTCCATGATGGTGTAGAAGTGGCAAGCCCCGGACTGGTCGGGCGTGTCGGTAGCATAGGCATTGTTCAATGCATGCTCTTTCTGGATGGTGTTCAGTTTACGCATAATAAGTTCGTCCTTCCTCTCATAAAAGTTATAATGACAGTTGTTAGGTTTAAATCAGGGGCGCAAGCCCATGCCGCCCTCAAGGGTCAGCGTTTCGCCGTTCATGTACTTGAAATCCGGGTGGGCCAGCTGCACGCACACCCGGCCGATCTCCGTTTCCGTGTCGGCATAGTGGCCGGCAGGGGGCATCTTCACGTTGGCGGCAAAGGCCTCGGGAAAATCACGCTGGAACTTTTCCAGCTGCGCCGTCCAGGCCAGCGGGCAGATGACGTTGACGTTGATGCTGTCCTTGCCCCACTCGGTAGCGGCGACGCGGGAGAGACCGCGGATCCCTTCCTTGGCGGCGGCATAGGCGCACTGCCCATAGTTGCCAAACAGACCCGCGCCGGAGGCAAAGTTGATGACCGTGCCCTTGCTGATGGCCAGATAGGGATAGCAGGCCTTCATGTAGTAGAACGCGGCGTAAAGGCCGGAGTAGACGGCCAGATCAAACTGATCGGTGGTGTGATCCGCCAGGGGCACGCCGGAGGCAGAGGCTTGAGCGTTGTTGATCAAAACATTGATGCCGCCGAAGGTATCAGCAACCTTCATGACGGCCGCGGTGACCAGTTCTTCATTGGGGTGTCCCGCCTCGACATCCACCTGGAGGGGCAGCACCTTGATGCCGTACAGCCGCTCCAGCTCCTCCTTGGCGGCTTCCAGCTTTGCCATGTTGCGCCCGGTGATCGCCAGGTTGGCGCCCTCCTTGGCGTATGCGGTGGCAATGCCGTAGCCGATAGAACCACATCTCCCATTACTGAGGACAGAACGTCCGCCGCCGGTAATGATGGCGGTTTTTCCTGTCAAAAAACCCATTCAATTATCTTCCTTTCCTTGTTTTCGGGGCTTCCTTTTACTGGTTCTATCATATCACATGTTTTGAATTATGCAATTTAATTATAAAATTAACTGGAATGCCTGCTTTTTAACATGTTTTTTAGCAATAATATACAATAAATCACACCCCATTTGCTGCTCGGTTTACAACGTCGCCGAACAAATGGGGTGCGGTTTCCGCCGGATCAGTAGTCTGGCCGGTAAATATAACGGAAGGAAAGCTCCGGGCTGGGGTTTTTCACCCGGTCGGTGACATTGCCTTCGTTGTCGTAATAGATGCGCTCAATGCAGTTGCCTTCCTCGTCATAACGGTTCTCATAGGAGGAGGCCCGCTCGTAGAGACCGTGGGTGTGGCGGCGCAGCTCCCGCCCCTGCGCATCGTACTCATATTCGTACCACTTGGTCACCAGGCCGCCGTAACTGAATTCGGCATGTTCGACCAGGTTCCCGTTCTCGTCATATTTGCTGTCGCTGCCGTGGCCAAGATAGCCGCCGTTGGGGTAAGCGGAATAATGGGTGCGGTTGCCCTTGGCATCGTAAATGCTCAGCTCCTTGCTCATGGTGCCGTCATAGCGATAGAAGAAGCTCCAGGTGGAGAAGCTGCCGTCCTCGTTATAGGTGTAGTCGGTCTGGACATTCAGGGATCCGGCGGCGTCGAACTGCTTTTGGCACAGCAGGCGATCCTGCGCGTCGTATTCATACTCGCTCCAATCCCGGCGGCTGCCGTCGGCGTTGTAGCGGGCATGACTGGTTTCCCGGCCCAGCTGGTCATATTCGTATTCATGCCAATAGTCCACCTGGCGCTTGGCGGTGTAGCGGATGTACCGGGTCTCCTGCCCGGCAGCGTTATACTCGTACAGTTCCCAATAAAGCACATCACCGGCAGCGGTGTAGCGGATGTATTGGGTCAGATTGGCAGCACTGTCATAGAAACTTTTCCCCACCAAAACGCCGTTTTCGTATTCATAGACGGTGCGCTGCTTCAGCGCCTGCCCGGCGGTCAGAAGCTGTTTTTCGATGAGAAGCCCCTCCTGATATCTCAGGCTCTCACCGTATACCAGTGCGCCGCTGCCGTCATAAATGTGCAGCGAAACCCGATTTCCGTCGCCGTCATAGCCGGTCTCCCGGCGAAAAAGCTGGGTGCCGTCCGCCCTCTGCTTGCTGTGGGAGAACTCCCGCCCCTGGGCGTCATCGCTGTACAGGTCGAAAACCGGGGCAGGCTCGGGCCTGGTCAGGGCGCTGACGGCCATCACTGCGGCCAGCACCAGCACTACGGCCAGAGCCGTCAGAGCGATCATTGCCCACCGGGGCAGGGGACTTCTGCTTTTTGCTTTGTGTTCCTTTGCTTCCACAGCCTGTGGATGGTTCATCGTTCAGCCTCCGATTATTTTCTGTGTTTGAGCTTGGTGAAAAGCCGGGGAAAATGCTGCCCGGCCAAAGCCACCAGATGGAAAACCAGCATATTCAGCCAGACCTGCCCGCTGCGCACCACGGCGCAAAGCAGTTTGGGGATAAATCCCCCAAAGACCCGGCGGCAGCGCTGCCGCACCTGGGGCTGATGCACAATGGCGGCCACATAGCGGCGCTTCTCCCGGTGGTCCAGAGGACAGCCGGAGGTGAACAGGGTGGTCATGCAGGAAAAAATACTCTTGGCAAACATATAGCGGCAGTCCGCGTCCACAGCCGCATCGCTGCCCAGGGCGGCGCACAGGTTCTGCACCACCTGATCCGCCTCCAGACAGACCCGGGGCTTCTCCGCACAGAAGCGGGTGATCAGGCTCTCCCCGGGATGCATGATGTAGAGGTACTTGCACTCAGGCAGTACCGTTAGCTGCCGGGCCTTTTCCAGGCAGCGGAAGATGAACAGCCGGTCCTCGCCCCAGCGGTAGTCGGGGAAGCGGGTATCACCGATCAGCTCCCACCGGAACAGCTTGCCCCAGACCTGATTGAGAAGGTTGGATTTGTAAAGCTGGCCAAAGGCAGCGCCGAGATCGTCCCGATCCAGCCGCTGCTCCGGCTCGCAATAGTCCCGGCGGCTGCCGTCGGGGTTGAGGATGGTGAAGCCAAAGAACACCAGATCCGCCCCCTGGGCACCGGCCAGGGCGTATTCCACCGCGTCGGGCAAAAGCGCGTCGTCCGCGTCGGCAAACATCACATATTCGGTGCCCGGCTCCACCGCGTCCAGGCCCCGGTTCCGGGCCCGGGCGGGGCCGCCGTTGGGGACGCTGATGGGCCGGAGACGGCTGTCCTCTGCCCCGATCCGCCGGAGGATCTCCCCCGTGTCATCGGCGGAGCCATCATCCACCACGATCAGCTGCAGATCCTGAAAGCTCTGGTTCAGAATACTGCGGACGGATTTTTCAATATACTGCCCCGCGTTGTAGGCAGGCATGATCACGGCAAGCCGTGGCGCTTTCTTCTCCATTCAACAATCTCCCGTCAACTTTTGCTGCCCGGTTCCTCCCGGTAAACCTCCATAAAGAAGTCAAACATGGGCATCAGCTTTTCGTAGCAGTCCACCAGAATCTCCGGCAAGCCGCTGCTGAGCGCATCGCCGCCGAAATCCCGGCTGACTTCAATGCCCAGGCGCTTGCGGTTGTACCACCGGTCGATCACATCGCTCCGCTGTCCCTTGGGCCGTGCGTATTCCTCCCCGGTCACCTTGAAGTCCGGGTTCTTCATCACGGCCTTGGCCAGGCGTTCAAACCGGGCGGGATTGGCATCCACCTTCCGGCGGAAAGCGGCCATCTGGGCGGGGGTGGCGCTGTAAAAGCCCATGCCGTAGCTGAAGTCCGCCGCGCCGATCTCAAACCAGAACATGGGCCCCTCCAGCAAAATCTCATCGCTTTTCAGGGAGAACCAAAGATGATCCTTGTAAGGCCCCCGACCGAACAGCCGCCGGGCGTCCCGGTAGATGCGGGAGACATGCAGCTGGAAGCCCCGGCGGGGAAAGCGCTGGGCCATCAGCGCCGCCGTGTCCTCTGCCAGGGCCTTGAAGGGCCGGTTCAGCAGCTGCTCAAACTGCTCCTTATGGGCCTGAAACCAGGGCCGCTCATTGTGAAAGGCCAGCTCCCACAAAAAGTCACTGGTCTGGGATGTGAATCCTTCAAACATGATGAAACGCTCTTCCTTTTCAGAATGGTTCAGATTTAAATATTGTAACATAATTTCCGCTGATTATCAATATCCCCGACAGGGGATGGAGACTGTACAAATCCGGCGGATTATGCTATATTTACCTGTGTTTAGAACTTGTCCGGCGGCACCCCTGCCGGGAGGAATGGAGAAACCTATGAAGATAATTATTGCCGGTGCAGGGAAGATCGGCTACTCGGTGGCGGACATCCTGACAGCGGAGGGCCACGATATTACCGTGATCGATAACGACGGCGCCACAATCAGTAACCTTTCCAATAATCTGGATGTGATCTGTGTGGAAGGCAGCGCCACCAATTCCGAGACGCTGATAGAAGCCGGGGCCGCTGAGGCGGATCTGCTGATGGCCGCCACCCGCAGCGATGAAACCAATATGGTCTGCGGTATTTCCGCCCGCAGGTTGGGCACCAAGCACGTCATTGCCCGCATCCGGGATACGGCCTACCTGCGGCAGACGGAGTTCCTCCGGGAGGCCCTGGGTCTTTCGGTGATCGTAAACCCGGAGTTTGAGTGCGCCAAGGAGATCAGCCGTATCCTGCGCTTCCCCAGCGCCATCCGGGTGGACACCTTCTCCAAGGGCAGCGCCGAGATGATTGAGCACCGGGTCAGCGAGGGGGGGCGCCTCAACGGGATGCAGCTCAAGCAGCTGCCCCGGCATTTTGACGCCAAGGTGCTGGTGGGCGTTGTGGAGCGGGGTGGCGAGGCCATCATCCCCAATGGCGATTTCACTCTGCAAAGCGGCGATCTGCTGAGCATCACCGGGTCGGACAAGGAGCTGCGGAAATTCTTCATCGCCACCGGCCAGTACAAAAAGCCGGTGCGCCGGGTGATGATCATGGGCGGCGGCCGCATTGCCGTTTACCTGACCCGGATCTTGCAGGAGAGCGGCATGGATGTCACCGTGGTGGAGGCGGATCGGGATCGCTGTGAGGAGCTTTGCGAGCTGATCCCCACGGCCAACATCATCCACGGGGATGCCACCCGCAGCGAGGTGCTGCTGGAGGAAGGGATTCTGACGGCGGATGCATTCGTGGCTCTCACCGGTGATGATGGCGACAACATCATCACTTCCATGTATGCCAAGCACATGAATGTGGGCAAAATCGTGGTGAAGGTGAACCGGGAGTATTATGACCGGATCCTGGACAGCGCGGGGCTTGACAGCGTGGTGGCCCCCAAGGCCCTGGTGGCCCAGCAGTTGGCCCGGTATGTTCGTGCCATGAGCAACTCCCTGGGCAGCAGCATGGAAACCCTCTATAAGCTGGCCGACGGCAAGGTAGAGGTGCTGGAATTCAAAGTCGCGGAAGGCTCTGCCGTGATTGGCGTACCGCTGAAAACCCTGAGGCTGAAGCCCAATATCATTATCAGCGCCATTGTCCGGGGCAACCGTACCATTCTTCCCGGCGGCGATACGGAGATTTGCGCCGGGGATCACGCGGTAGTGGTGGCCAAAGCGGGCCGCCTCAAAGCGCTGGACGATATTGTAGAGGAGTAAGTATGAACCGAAGAATGATCTGCCGGGTGCTGGGGCTGATCCTGGAATGCCTGGCGGTACTGCTGCTGCTGCCCACGGTGGCGGGCCTCTGCTATGGGGAGGGGGTCAGCCATTTCCTCATCACCAGTGCCATTTCCGGGACAGCGGGCTTCCTGCTCACCCGCGTCAAGCCCTACAGCAATGTGATATACGCCAAAGATGGCTTCGTGGTGGTCAGCCTGGGCTGGATCCTGCTATCCATGATCGGCGCGCTGCCCTTTGTGCTCAGCGGAGATATCCCCCATTATATCGATGCCCTGTTTGAAACGGTTTCCGGCTTTACCACCACCGGCGCTTCCATCCTGGAGGATGTGGAGAGACTGAGCCGGGGCTGCATGTTCTGGCGGCTGTTTACCCACTGGATCGGCGGCATGGGCGTGCTGGTGTTCATTATGGCGGTGCTGCCCATGAGCGGGGAGCACTCCATGCATATCATGCGGGCGGAGGTGCCCGGCCCCACCGTGGGCAAGCTGGTGCCCCGGGTGCGCCAGACCGCCAAAATTCTCTATCTGATCTACATAGGCATGACCCTTCTGGAAATGCTGCTTCTGCTGCTGGGGGGCATGAACTTCTATGACGCTCTGCTCCATGCCTTTGCCACCGCCGGCACCGGCGGCTTCTCCACCCGGGCTGCCAGCATCGGCGCCTATGACAGCCTGTACCTGGAGATGGTCATTGCGGTGTTCATGGTGCTCTTCGGCATCAACTTCAACCTGTATTTCCTGCTGCTGATCGGCCGCTGGAAGGACGCCCTGAAAAGCGAGGAGCTGCACTGGTACCTGGGCATCATCGCCGCTTCGGTGATGGCCATCGCCCTGGGCACCAGCAAAATGTACGGCGGCTTTGCCGCCGGAGTGCGTCACGCCTTTTTCAATGTGGCCTCCATCACCAGCTCCACCGGCTTCGGCACCGTGGACTTTGTCACCTGGCCGGAATACTGTAAGTGGATCATCGTGATGCTGATGTTCTGCGGCGCCAGCGCCGGCAGTACCGGCGGCGGCATCAAGACCTCCCGTGTCATCATCCTCTTTAAGAACGTGGCCTGTGAGATCCGCCAGATGATCCATCCCCGGGCGGTCACCCGGGTGCAGCTGGATGGCAAGCGAGTGGACGCTGCCGGGCTGAAGGCGGTCAGCACCTTCTTCATAAGCTATATGCTGCTGCTGATCCTGGGCAGCTTCCTGCTGTCTCTGGATGGCTATGACATGGTCACTAACTTCACCGCTGTGCTGTCGGGCCTCTCCAACATCGGGCCGGGCATGTCCCTCATCGGCCCCACCGGGAACTATAACATCTTCTCCTACGGCTCCAAGCTGGTGCTGACAGTCATCATGCTCATCGGCCGTCTGGAGATTTTCCCCATCCTCATCTTGTTCTCCCCGGCTACCTGGAAGAGATAGGAGAAAGCCATGCAGAATCAAAATGCCGTATTGAATGCCATCATTGCCGCCCAGAAGGAGGCGGCGGCCCTGATCCTCCAGGCCCATCATGTCCTGGCCGAGACCAAGACCGGCCACCGGGACGTGGTCACCCAGTATGACCGGCGGGTGCAGGAGCTGCTGATGGCCCGGCTTTCCGCCGCCGTTCCCGGCGCCGCCTTCTTCTGCGAGGAAAACGACCAGCAGTGCGGCCTCGACGGGGAACACGTTTTCGTCATCGACCCCATTGACGGCACCATGAACTTTGTCCGGGGCTTTCACCACAGCGCCATCTCGGTGGCGTATATGCAGTCCGGCGTGCTCCGGGCCGCTTCCGTGTATAACCCCTATGCGGGGGAGTGCTTCTCCGCCCTGGCGGGGGAGGGGGCCTGGTGCAATGGCCGCCCCATCCGCGCCGGGGAGCTGCCCCTTTCCGAAAGCGTGGTCTGCTGCGGCACCGCGCCCTACAGTCCCCAATTGGCGGACAGTACCTTCGCCCTGATGAAAAAGGCTTTCCTGGCCTCCCTGGATATCCGGCGGGAGGGTTCTGCCGCCCTGGATATGTGCTCCGCCGCGGCGGGCCGGGCCGGGGTGTACTTTGAACCCACCGTCAGCCTGTGGGATATTGCCGCCGGGCTGCTCCTGGTGCAGGAGGCGGGAGGCGTCTGCTGCCGGCTGGACGGCAGTCCTGTCCCCCTGGATGGCAGCAAGACCTCCATCCTGGCCGGAGGAAAACAGGCCGTGGCGGAATTTCTGAAATTGGTTGAATGAATTAGACCAAACGCTTGACAAAAATGGTTGAATGTGTTAGACTATAACCAGTCGAACGCGTTCAACCATTTTTTAAACAAATGAGGTGTAAACCATGTCTGTCCCCAAGATTTTTGACAGTGAGTACAAGTTCTGCCTGATCCTCTGGGAGTATGAGCCGGTGAAAAGCGGCAAATTGGTGGAGCTGTGCAAAGAGAAGCTGGGCTGGAGCAAGGCCACCACCTACACCGTCATCAAGCGGCTCAGTGAGCGGGGTGTGGTGAAGAACGAGAACACGGTGGTCACCAGCCTGGTCAGCAAAGAGGAGGCCCAGGCCAGCGAAGTGGATGAGCTGGTGGGCCGGGTCTTTGAGGGCAGCCTGCCCTCCTTCGTGGCGGCCTTCACCCGCCGGAAGAAGCTGTCTGCCAGTGAGGTGGAAGAGATTCGCCGCATGATCGATTCTTATGAGGAGGACGGGAATGGATAAGCTGTTTCTGGAGCTGCTGAACCTGAGCATTGCGGCCAGCTGGCTCATCCTGGCGGTTCTGCTGCTGCGGCCTCTGCTGAAAAGGGCGCCCCGATCCCTTGTCTGCGCTCTGTGGCTGCTGGTGGGCCTGCGGCTGGCGTTGCCCTTCTCCATCGAGAGCGTGCTGAGCCTGATCCCCAGCCGGGAGACGGTCAGCCCGGAGATGGTCTATGCCGCCCAGCCCATGATCCACAGCGGCGTGAAGGTCATTGACCAGGCGGTGAACCCGGTCATTGTGGAGAGCTTCGCGCCAGACCCTGTGGCCAGCATGAACCCCTTGCAGGGGCTGAGCTTTTTTGGCGGCTGCCTGTGGCTGGTGGGCCTGGTGCTGATGCTGGGCTACAGCGCCCTTTCCTATCTCCGCCTGCGGCACCAGGTGCGGGAGGCGGTGCTGGTGGAGCCGGGCGTCCGGCAGGGCCGGTGCGTGGCAAGCCCCTTTGTGCTGGGCTTTTTCCGCCCCTGTGTCTATCTGCCCGGCGGCCTGTCAGCGGAGGATTTGCCCATGGTGCTGGCCCATGAGCGGGCCCATATCCGCCGGGGAGATCACTGGGTCAAGGGCCTGGGCTTTCTGCTGCTGGCGGTCTACTGGTTTAACCCCCTGGTGTGGCTCAGCTATGTGCTGCTGTGCCGGGATATTGAACTGGCCTGCGATGAAAAGGTACTGAAGGAGCTGGGGCAGGGCACGAAAAAACGTTATTCCATGGCCCTTCTCCATTGCAGCACCGGCCACCGGGCCATCGCGGCCTGCCCCCTGGCCTTTGGGGAGGTAGGCGTCAAGACCCGGGTCAAAGCGGTGCTGAACTACAAAAAGCCCGCCTTTTGGGTCACTGCGGCGGCGCTGCTGGTCTGCCTGGTGGTGGCGGTGTGCTTCCTCACCGACCCGGTGGAGACACCCGCCCCCTCTGTGGCAGACCCTGCCCCCAGTGCCGCGGCCACAGCCCAGCCAGCGCAGCCTCAGCCTCTGGCGGCCCAGCCGTCTCCGGCGGCCGCTCCCAGCGAGGAATTTCTTTTCCTGATCCCCAAGGAGGGGCCGGGGGAGGACTATGCCCCCGCTGCCCTGACCTCGGTGGAGAACCGGCTTGTGGATGCCCGCATTGCAGGCAGTCTGGAACAGATGCTGGCCGACTGCCGCTCTGCCGGTCACACCGTGGCCGTTTTCCGGGCCTATGAGTCCTATGCCGACGCAATGGAGTCGGTGGCAAAAGGGGAAGACCTGGACTTCTTCCGCAGTACCACGAAGCGGGAGCTGCAAACCGGGCTTTCTGTCCTGCTGGCCACCGATGAGGACGGCAATGATCTGGCGCTTGCCGACGAGGAGCAGGTTCAGACGGAAACTGCCGCCTGGAAAGAAATGCTCCTCTGGTTAACGGAGCACGCCCCGGACTACGGCTTTATCCAGCGCGGCCCGGAAGGCAAGCAGGCGTTCACGGGCCGGGTGTTCCCCGGTATGTTCCGCTATGTGGGCCAGGATATGGCCCGCTACCTGACCGAACAAAATCTGTGCATTGAAGAATATCTGGCGCACTGAATCCAACTCACGGCATAAGGGCAATGCCCTCAAATAATATAGATATACAATATATCCGCATCAGACATGATAACACACCGTGAACATAAAATAAATACACAATATATTTATGTGAGGTGTTGTTATGGCCATCAAAAGCGTGTCGATCCGCATCGAGGAGAAGATGCTTCAAAAGATCGCCTATGTGGCGGATTATGAGGGCCGGTCGGTGAACAGCCATGTGCTTGTGCTGATCAGGGACAGCGTGAAAGCCTTTGAAAAGGAACATGGGGAAATCAGCGGCGAAATTCAGCCGGATCTGAACGTGAAGCCCGGCAAAAAATAAAGGACCCCAACTCCCTCCGATGGGGATCCTATGGAGGGGTGACAATTTCATAGGCTCGCCCCCGCGGGGGAGAGCTGGCGCGAAGCGCCTGAGAGGGGGACAGGGAGCAGTGGGAGAAAGGACACACTGGCAGATAAATGAACCTCTCAGTCTTTTGCTGCGCAAAAGCCAGCTCCCCTTGGGAAGGGGAGCCTAGAGGAAGCCGAACCCTTGAAAAGCGAACCAGGACTTGAAGAAAATCAAGTCCTGGTTTTTTTGTGCTGTGCTTATTCTTCTTTCCCCAGCTGGCGCAGCAGCGCATGGAGAGCGGCAGCCCGGTGACTGATGCGGTTCTTTTCCTCGGGGCTGATCTGGGCGGCGGTAAGACCTCCGTGATCCGGCAGAATGAACAGCGGGTCATAGCCAAAGCCGTTCTGCCCCTTCTCCTCAAAGCCAATGACGCCGTGCATGTAGCCCTCGGCCCTGACCACGCTGCCGTCGGGCCGCACCAGGGCGATGGCGCAGGTGTAATGGGCCTTGCGGTCGTCCCTGCCCGCCAGCTTTTCCAGCAGCAGGCGGTTGTTGGCTGCATCATCCCCGTGGCGGCCGCAGAAGCGGGCGGAGTAGATGCCCGGGGCGCCGTCCAGGGCATCCACGCAGATGCCGCTGTCGTCTGCCAGGGCGCAGCACCCGGCGATCTGTGCAATCTCCCGGGCCTTCTTCTCGGCGTTTTCCATGAAGGTGGCGCCGTCTTCAATGGTCTCGTGGTCGATGCCCGCCTCCCGCAGGGAGAGAATTTCATCGAACAAACCGCCCAGAATGGCCTTGATCTCCACCAGCTTGTGGGCGTTATTGGATGCAATGATCAGTTTCATTTTCGCTTCTTCTTTCTTCTTCCTTAGAACAGGCCGCTGATGACGCCGTTCTCGTCCACATCGATCCGCTCTGCGGCGGGGGACTTGGGCAGGCCCGGCATGGTCATGATGTCCCCGGTGAGGGCCACAAGGAAATTGGCCCCGGCGGATACCTTCACATTCTTGATGGTGACGGTGAAGCCCTCCGGCGCGCCCAGCTTGGTGGGGTCATCGGAAAAGCTGTACTGGGTCTTGGCGATGCACACCGGCAGCTTGTCAAAGCCCAGGGCCGTCAGCTCGTCGATCTGCTTTTTCGCCGCCGGCAGGACGCTGATGCCCTCGCCGCCGTAGATGCGGTGGACAATGGTGCTGAGCTTCTCCTCGATGGAGGCATCCAGAGCATAGCTGTAGCGGAAGTCCCCCTTCTCCTCCTGGCAGAGGCGGACGACCTCCCGGGCCAGGGCCTCGCCGCCCTTGCCGCCTTCGGCCCAGACATTGGACAGCACCACATTGACCCCCAGTGCCCTGCACTTGTCAATGATGAAAGCCACCTCGTTGTCCGTATCGGTGGGGAACTTGTTGACCGCCACCACGCAGGGCAGGCCGTACACGTTCTTGATGTTGCTCACATGGCGCAGCAGGTTGGGCACGCCCTTCTCCAGCGCCGCCAGATCCTCGTGATCCAGGGCGTTCTTGGGCAGGCCGCCGTGCATCTTCAGCGCCCGGACGGTGGCCACCACCACCACGGCAGAGGGGGTCAGCCCGGCGGCACGGCACTTGATGTCCAGAAACTTCTCCGCCCCCAGGTCGGCGCCGAAGCCGGCCTCGGTAATGGCGTACTCGCCGGAGCGCAGGGCCATCCGGGTGGCCAGCACGCTGTTGCAGCCGTGGGCAATGTTGGCGAAGGGGCCGCCATGGACAAAGGCGGGGGTACCCTCCAGCGTCTGCACCAGGTTGGGTTTGATGGCCTCCTTCAAAAGGGCGGTCATGGCCCCCTGGGCGTGGAGCTGGCTGCAGGTCACCGGCTGGCCGGCAAAGCTGTAGCCCACCACGATGCGGCCCAGCCGCTCTTTCAGATCGGTGATGGAACCGGCCAGGCACAGCACTGCCATGATCTCGCTGGCGACCGTAATGTCAAAGCCGTCCTCCCGGGGCACGCCATTGGCCCGGCCGCCCATGCCGTCCACGATATAGCGCAGCTGCCGGTCGTTCATATCCAGACAGCGCTTCCAGGTGACGCGGCGCACGTCGATGCCCAGGGCGTTGCCCTGCTGAATGTGGTTGTCCAGCATGGCGGCCAACAGGTTGTTGGCCGCGCCAATGGCGTGGATATCCCCGGTGAAGTGGAGATTGATGTCCTCCATGGGTACCACCTGGGCATAGCCGCCGCCGCAGGCCCCGCCCTTGACGCCGAACACCGGCCCCAGGGAAGGCTCCCGCATAGCCACTACGGCCTCCTTGCCGATGCGGCGCAGGCCGTCAGCCAGGCCGATGGTGGTGGTGGTTTTGCCCTCCCCGGCGGGGGTGGGGGTGATGGCCGTCACCAGCACCAGCTTGCCCTCGGTTCGGGGGCTGTCCTTCAAAAGGGAAAGATCCACCTTGGCCTTATACCGGCCATACTGTTCCAGATACGTATCCGCAATGTGCGCCTTTTCGGCGATCTGGCCGATGGGACGCATCGCGCACTGCTGGGCAATCTCAATGTCGCTGAGCCAAGCCATAAGTCTCTCTCCTTAAGCAGACGGGAGTCAAACCATGCCGGTTTTAACAGGCAAATTTCCCCCAATACATCGTTGCGTCAGAACAAGTAAAAACCGTTCCATTTCCGCCAAGCGTGGCGAAAACTGCACTTATTTTACTTGTTCTTCCTTCTCCGAATGAAACCCGCTACGCTGGGCTTTCATTCGGGAGACGAGGGTTAGGAAATATCAACGGATATTCCCTGCGCCGCTTGCCTCGTCTTGAGAAAAATTTGCTCTGTTAAAACTGCTCGCACCCGTCGGCGAGATAATTTTGATTGATTTTTTCTTTTTCTGATGCAGGCGGGCTGTCGCCCGTCAAAGAAGAAAGAGGAAAAAGCGGCTAAATTAGCCGCCGACGGGCGGCATGGGTTCGGCTCCCGTCTGCTTTCTTTATCTGAAATATTCCACCGCGGCGGAGAACATATGCATGTCGTATTCGCCGGGGACATTTTTGTAAAGCCCGCTGCCGATCCGCTCGGCATGGCCCATTTTGCCGAAGACCCTTCCGTCGGGGGAGCAGATGCCCTCCACCGCGAAGGCGGAGCCATTGGGGTTAAAGTGCACATCGCCGGTGGCCTGGCCTGCCAGATCCACATACTGGGTGGCGATCTGGCCGTTGGCGGCCAGCTGGCGGATCAGCTCCTCGGAAGCCAGGAAGCGGCCCTCGCCGTGGGAGATGGGCACGCTGTAGATCTCTCCTACCCGGGTCTTGCTGAGCCAGGGGGACTTGTTGGAGGCCACCCGCACCCGGACGATCCGGGACTGGTGCCTTGCGATGGTGTTGAAGGTCAGGGTGGGGCAGCTTTCATCGGTGTCGATGATCTTGCCGTAAGGTACCAGGCCCAGCTTGATCAGGGCCTGGAAGCCGTTGCACACGCCGCAGATCAGGCCGTCCCGCTGTTCCAGCAGGGCCGCGACGCCCTCCCGGACGGCGGCGGAGCGGAAGAAGGCGGTGATGAACTTGCCGGAGCCATCCGGTTCGTCGCCGCCGGAGAAGCCGCCGGGGATAAAGATCATCTGGCTCTGGGCAAGGGATTGGGCAAAGCGCTCCACACTGCGGGCGATGCCGTCGGCGCTCAGGTTGTTGATTACCAAAATCTCCGGCTCCGCCCCGGCGTCCCCCATGGCCTTGGCGGTGTCATATTCGCAGTTGGTGCCGGGGAAGACCGGGATCAGCACCCGGGGCCTGGCCGTCTTTACCGCGGGGGCGGCAGCGCCCTTGCCGCTGTAGCTGAACAGCTCCAGCGGGCCATGGCTTGCGGGGATGTTGCAGGGATAGACGCTCTCCAGCTTCCCCTCGTAGACAGCCAGCAAGGCATCCAGGGCCAGACTCTCGTCCCGGTAGGTGATGGCCTGCTCCTCTGTGATCCGACCGATAACCCGGCCGCAGCCCACATCCTCTGTCACCTCCAGCAGGAAGGCGCCGTACTGATAGCCGAAAAGGTCTGCCAGACTGAGACTGTCATTGTAAGCAAAGCCCAAGCTGTTGCCAAAGGCCATCTTCATCACGGCCTCGGCAATGCCGCCGTAGCCGGGGGTGTAGGCGGTGACGGCCCGGCCGCTGGAGAGCAGCTCGTGCACGATGTCAAACACCTCCAGCAGGGAGCCGGTGACCGGCAGCCCCTCCCCATCCCGCTTCGGGGCCAGAAGCACCAGATCATGCCCGGCGGCCTTGAAGTGGTTGGGAACGATGCTGCCGGTTTTCTCCGTGGTGACGGCGAAGGACACCAGCGTGGGCGGTACATCCATATCCTCGAAGGAACCGCTCATGGAGTCCTTGCCGCCAATGGCGCCGATGCCCAATGCCATCTGGGCCTTGAAGGCCCCCAGCAGGGCGGCCAGGGGCTTGCCCCAGCGTTCCGGCTCCCGGCGGAGCCGCTCAAAGTATTCCTGGAAGGTGAGATAAACATCCTCAAATTTTGCGCCGGTGGCGATCAGTTTGCAGACGGATTCCACCACTGCCAGATAGGCCCCGTGATAGGGACTCTTTTCGCTGATAAAGGGGTTGTAGCCCCAGGCCATCAGGGAGCAGTCCTCGGTGTGCTTCTGCTCCACGGAGATCTTCTGCACCATGGCCTGGATGGGGGTCTGCTGGTGGATGCCGCCGAAGGGCATCAGCACCGTACCGGCACCGATGGTGGAGTCAAAGCGCTCCGAAAGTCCCCGCTTGGAGCAGACGTTCAGATCCCCGGCCAGAGCCAGATAGCCCTGGGTGAAGTCCTCGGGAATGTCCTTGGCGAAGTCCTGTGCCTTCTCCACATGGGCCTCCACATGCTTTTCCGCCCCGTTGGAATTGAGGAATTCCCTGCTGATATCCACAATGACCTTGCCGTTCCAGCGCATTTTCAGCCGGGGCTCGGCAGTTACCCGGGCCAGCACTGTAGCTTCCAGATTCTCCCGGGCGGCCAGGGCCATGAAGGACGCTGCGTCCTGGGCTTCCACCACCACGGCCATCCGCTCCTGGGATTCGCTGATGGCAAGCTCAGTGCCGTCCAGACCCTCATACTTCTTGGGCACGGCGTTCAGGTCGATGTCCAGCCCATCGGCCAGCTCCCCCACGGCCACAGACACGCCGCCGGCGCCGAAGTCGTTGCAGCGCTTGATCATGCGGCAGGCCTCGCCGTTGCGGAACAGCCGCTGGAGCTTTCGCTCCTCCGGGGCATTGCCCTTCTGCACCTCGGCCCCGCAGCTCTCCAGAGAGTTCACCGTGTGAGACTTGGAGGAGCCGGTGGCCCCGCCGCAGCCGTCCCGGCCGGTGCGGCCGCCCAGCAGGATCACCAGGTCCCCGTCCTGGGGGCATTCCCGGCGCACGTTCTCCGCCGGGGCGGCGGCGATTACCGCGCCAATCTCCATCCGCTTGGCGGCATAGCCTGGATGGTACAGCTCATCCACAATACCGGTGGCAAGGCCGATCTGGTTGCCGTAGGAGGCGTAGCCTGCGGCGGCGGTGGTCACCAGCTTCCGCTGGGGCAGCTTGCCGGGCAGTGTCTCGCTCACCGGCTTCAGGGGGTCTGCCGCGCCGGTGACGCGCATCGCCCCATAGACATAGGCGCGGCCGGAGAGGGGATCCCGGATGGCCCCGCCGATGCAGGTGGCGGCGCCGCCGAAAGGCTCGATCTCCGTGGGATGGTTGTGGGTCTCGTTCTTGAACAGCAGCAGCCAGGGCTGCTGCTCGCCGTCCACATCCACCTTGATCTTCACCGTGCAGGCGTTGATCTCCTCGGATTCATCCAGCTTTTGCAGCTTGCCCGTCTTTTTCAGATAGCGCACGGCGATGGTGGCCAGATCCATCAGGTTGATGGGCTTTGTGCGGTTCAGTGCCCGGCGGGTAGAGACATAGTCCTCATAGGCCCGCTGGATGGCCGCGTCCTCAAAGCTGACCTTGTCGATGGTGGTGGTAAAGGTGGTGTGGCGGCAGTGATCGGACCAGTAGGTGTCGATCATGCGGATCTCCGTAATGGTGGGCTCCCGGCCTTCCCTGCGGAAATAATCCTGGCAGAAGGCAATGTCGTCCAGATCCATGGCCAGACCGTAGCGCCCGATGAAGGCGGAAAGCTCCTCCCGGCTCAGGGCGCAGAAACCCGCCAGCGTCTCCACGGTGGTGGGAATGTCGTAGTTGATTTGCAGGGTCTGGGGCTTATCCATGGCGGCCTCCCGGGCCTCCACGGGGTTAATGACATATTTTTTGATCTCCGTTACCTGCTCCTCGCTGAGAGCGCCGTAGAGCAGGTACACCTTGGCCGTGCGCACCACGGGCCGCTGGGCCTGGGAGATGATCTGGATGCACTGGGCGGCAGAGTCGGCCCGCTGGTCAAACTGGCCGGGCAGATACTCCACGGCAAAGGCCCGGGCGCCGGCGCGGTCCAGCTCCGTGCGGACGATATCCAGCTGGGGCTCGGAGAGAACGGTTTTTACCGCGTAGTCAAACAGTGCCGGCTCGATGTTCTCCACATCGTAACGGTTGACGATGCGCAAATCCTCCAGGGCGTCCATGCGCAGCAGGCTGCGAATATCCTCTTTCAGGTTGTTGGCCTCGTGGGCCAGTTCCTTCTTTTTTTCCACAAATACCCGGTATACCATCTTCACGCCTCCTTGAACGCTTTCATGGCCCGTGCGCCGATGTCCCGGCGGCAGTAGGCGTTTTCAAAATGCACCATGCCCGCCAGCCGGTAGGCACTGTCGATGGCCTGGGCCAGGCTGTCCTCCACCGCGGTGAGGCCGATGACCCGGCCGCCGCTGGTCAGCAGCTTGCCGTCAGAGCGCTTGGCCCCGGCCACAAAGGCGTGGGGCAGCGCCTCCGGCGCGATGCTCATTTCAAAGCCGGACTGATACTTCTGGGGATAACCATCGGAAGCCAGAATGACGCAGCAGGCGGATTTATCGGAAAACTTCACTTCCGTCTGGGCCAGGGTGCCTTCGGTAGTGGCCCGCATGACCGTGAGCAGATCGCTCTCCAAGAGGGGCAGCACCACCTGGGTCTCCGGGTCGCCGAAGCGGCAATTGTATTCGATCACTTTCGGCCCTTTGGGGGTCAGCATCAGGCCGAAGTACAGGCAGCCCCGGAAGGGCCGGCCCTCGGCCTTCATGGCCCGGATGGTGGGCAGGAAGATCTCCTCCATGCACCGGGCGGCGATGGCCTCGGTGTAGTAGGGGTTGGGGGCCACGGTGCCCATGCCGCCGGTGTTCAGCCCCTCATCGTTATCTTTGGCCCGCTTGTGATCCATAGAGGACACCATGGGCACCACGGTTTCCCCATCGGTAAAGGACAGGACAGAGACCTCCGGCCCGGTGAGAAACTCCTCGATTACCACCCGGCTGCCGCTCTGGCCGAACATGCCCTCCTCCATCATGGAGATCACGGCCTGCCTGGCCTCCTCCCTGGTCTGGGCGATGATGACACCCTTGCCCAGAGCCAGCCCGTCGGCCTTGACCACGATGGGCATTTCCGCCGTTTCCAGGTAGCGGAGTGCCGCCGCTGCGTCGTCAAAGCTCTCGTAAGCGGCGGTGGGGATGCCGTATTTCTTCATCAGATCCTTGGCAAAGACCTTGCTGCCCTCGATCTGGGCCGCTGCGGCCCGGGGGCCGAAGCAGGGGATACCCTTCTCGTTCAAAGCGTCCACCGCCCCAAGCACCAGGGGGGCGTCCGGGGCAACCACGGCGTAGTCCACCTGCTGCTCCACGGCGAAGGCCACAATGGCCTCAATGTCCTTGGCCCCGATGGGGATGCACTGGGCGTCAGCGGCAATGCCGCCATTGCCGGGCAGGGCATAGATCGTCTCAACCTCCGGGTTCTCCTTCAGCTTTTTGATGATGGCGTGTTCACGGCCGCCGCCGCCGACCACGAGAAGCTTCATATTTTTTCTCCTTTGTATATCAATGGTGGAACAGGCGCATGCCGGTGAAGCACATCACCATGCCGCAGCCGTCCGCCGTCTCGATCACGTTGTCGTCCCGGATGCTTCCGCCCGGCTCCACAATGTATTCCACACCGCTCTTATAGGCCCGCTTCACATTGTCGCCGAAGGGGAAGAAGGCGTCGCTGCCACAGGTAACGCCGGATTGGGTGGCGATCCACGCCTGCTTTTCCTCGGCGGTGAGCACCTCCGGCTTCACGGCGAACCACTGCTGCCATTCGCCCTCGGCCAGAATGTCCATGTACTCGTCGGAGGTGTAGATGTCGATGGCGTTGTCCCGGTCCGGGCGGCGGATGCCCTCCACAAATTGCAGGCCCAGCACCTTGGGGTGCTGGCGGAGATACCAGTTGTCCGCCTTGTTCCCGGCAAGTCTGGTGCAGTGGATGCGGCTCTGCTGCCCGGCGCCCACGCCGATGGCCTGCCCGTCCTTCACGTAGCAGACGGAGTTGGACTGGGTGTATTTCAGGGTGATGAGGGCCACCATCATGTCAATGGCCGCCTGATCGGGCAGCTCCTTGTTGACGGTGACGATGTTGGTAAGCAAGTCCCGGTCGATGCGGTAGTTGTTGCGCCCCTGCTCAAAGGTGACACCGAACACATCCTTCCGCTCCACTTCTGCGGGGATGTAATTCGGGTCGATCTGCACCACGTTGTAGTTGCCCTTCTTCTTCTCCCGCAGAATCTCCAGCGCCTCCTGGGTGTAGCCGGGGGCGATGATGCCGTCGGAAACCTCGCCCTTGAGGTAGTTTGCGGTGTCTCCGTCGCAGATATCGCTGAGGGCGGCCCAGTCGCCGTAGGAGCAGAGCCGGTCGGCACCCCGGGCCCGGATGTAGGCGCAGGCGATGGGGGACAGCTCCCCCTCCTGCTCCACAAAATAAATCTTCCGGTCAATGTCGCTGAGGGGCAGGCCCACGGCGGCGCCGGCAGGAGAGACATGCTTGAAGGAGGCGGCGGCGGGCAGGCCGGTGGCCTGCTTCAGTTCCCGCACTAGCTGCCAGGAGTTGAAGGCGTCCAGCAGGTTAATGTAGCCGGGCTTTCCGTTTAAAACAGTGATGGGCAGCTCTCCCTCTCTCATGAAAATCCGGGAAGGTTTCTGGTTGGGGTTACAGCCATATTTCAGTTCCATCTCAGTCATGATCACGCCTCACTTGTTCTTGTTAATCAGCCGCTCAGCGTATTCGCCGGTGGCAAGGTCGGTATATCTCACATAAAGGGAAATCCTGTTGTTCTCGTCCAGATGGTTCCACACCGTATCGGTGAATTCGTCAATGCTGTCCGGAATGGCCACCCGCTCCGGCTCCCCCTGGAAGGTGGGGATGGGATTGCCATCGGTGACATAGGTGTGGATAAAGTGCCCCAGCCCCGGCAGGGCGGGGTAGTCAAAGGTGTAGCGGCAGCAGGCGGAGCCTGACCCGTCGGCGCTCTTGAGGATGCTCATCTGATAGATGAAATCCCCCTGGCCGAAGGTAATCATGCCGCTGATGCGGGGGGTCAGGTTGGGGGCGTCCGGCTCAAACTGCCGCTGGGCCAGAGCCTGGGAAAAGCTCAGCCCCGCCTTCAGCCCCTCATAAATGGTGTCGGTCTGGTCGCCGTTGGTGACGATCAGCTTGTTGTCCAGTATCCGCAGGGCGGCGTAGATAATCAGGCTGGGATCCTCCACCTTGGAGGCGTCAAAAGGCTCGGTAAACAGGGAACCGTCCCGCAGGGTGAACACCCGGTTGCGGCTGTTCTGGCTGCGGCCCATGATGAAGTAGGCGCTGACGGCCTTGCTGCCGTCGGCAGAGCGGCCCAGCACAATGCCCCGGCCCACATAGGGGTTGCCCTGGATGAGCTGGCCCATGTCGTTGATTTTATAAATATCCATGCTTATTCGGCTCTCCCTTTGATAATATCAGCGGAAACCATCTCCGCCGCCTGGGGCAGGAGCTTCCATTCCGCCTGCTCCATCACCCGCTTTTGCAGGCTTTCCGGGCTGTCCCCGGGCAGAACGCTGACGGCCTGCTGGAGCAGGATCCGGCCGCCGTCGGGAATTTCGTTGACAAAATGTACCGTGGCCCCGGTGACCTTTACCCCGTAAGCCAGGGCCGCTTCATGCACCCGCAGGCCGTAGAAGCCCTTGCCGCAGAAGGAAGGGATCAGAGAGGGGTGCACGTTAAGGATGCGCTCCGGGAAGCGGCGGGTAAAATCCTCGCTGAGGATACTCATGAAACCGGCCAGAATGATCAGGTCGATCTTCTCCTGCTCCAGCAGCCGGAGCAGGGCGGCCTCAAAGCCCGCCTGCCCGCCGCAGTCCTTCCGCAGCAGGGTGACTGCGGGGATGCCCGCCTGCCTGGCCCGCTCCAGAGCGTAGGCCTCCGCCTTGTTGGACACCACCAGACAGATTTGGCCGCTGTGGAGCAGACCGCTTTTCTCCGCGTCGATCAGCGCCTGTAAATTGGTGCCGCCGCCGGAGACGAAAACTGCGATCCGGGCTTTCAGCATATGCGCACCTTTTCCCGGCTCTCGGCCACATGGCCGATGACATAGGCCCCCTGACCCTGGGCCTGAAGGACGGCAAGGGCCTTGTCCGCCTCCTGTTCAGGCACCACCACGCTCATGCCCACACCCATGTTGAAGGTGTTGAACATATCCCGTTCCGGGATATTGCCGGTCTTCTGGATCAGCTCGAAGATAGGCAGGATGCGCACGGCGGCCCGGTCGATCACTGCCCCCAGACCATTGGGGATGCTGCGGGGGATGTTCTCGTAGAAGCCGCCCCCGGTGATGTGGGAAACGCCCTTGACCTGCACTGCCTTGAACAGCTCCAGCATGGGCTTGACGTAAATTTTAGTGGGGGTCAGCAGGGTCTCACCGATGCTCTTTCCACCCAGACTTTCCAGGGGCGTTTTGATGTCCTTGTTCTCCACATCGAACACCTTGCGCACCAGGGAGAAGCCGTTGGAGTGCACGCCGCTGGAGGGCAGGGCGATGACCACGTCCCCCTTGACCATGCGGCTGTTGTCGATGATGGCTTTTTTATCCACCACACCCACGGAGAAGCCCGCCAGGTCATACTCGTTCTCCGGGTAGAAGCCGGGCATCTCGGCGGTCTCGCCGCCGATGAGGGCGGCCCCGCTCTGGACGCAGCCCTCGGCCACCCCGGCCACGATCTGGGCGATGCGCTCGGGCAGGTTCTTGCCGCAGGCGATGTAGTCCAGGAAAAACAGGGGCTTTGCGCCGCAGCAGATAATATCGTTGACACACATGGCCACGCAGTCGATGCCCACAGTGTCGTGCTGATCCATCAGGAAGGCCAGCTTCAGCTTGGTGCCCACGCCGTCGGTGCCGCTGACCAGCACTGGCTTTTCCATTCCGGCAAGATCCAACTCAAACAGGCCGCCGAAGCCGCCCACGTCGGAGCAGACCCCCGCCGTCATGGTGCGGGCGATGTGGCTTTTCATCAGTTCAACTGCCCGGTACCCGGCGGTGATGTCCACCCCGGCGGCAGCATAAGAATCGGAATGACTGTTGCTCATGTTGTCTCTCCTTATTTGCTTATTCCTTGCCGTTCCAGCAATAGGTGCATACCTTGCTCCGGTCAAGGCCGATGGCCTCCAGCAGATTATCCAGAGACTGATAGCCCAGGGAGCTGAAGCCCAGTTTGCCGCAAATGCTGTGCAGCAGGCACTGGCCTCTTTCGGTGCCGGCGTCGGCGTATTCATCCAGATGCTTCTGCCCCTCATCGCCCTCCAGCTCCTGGACGGTGCGGCGGGCAAGCAGCTCCATGTCCGAATTGCTGCGGGAGAAGTTCAGGTACTTGCAGCCGTACATGATGGGCGGGCAGGCAGAGCGCATATGCACTTCCTTGGCCCCGGACTCATAGAGAAAATCAATGGTCTCCTGCAATTGGGTGCCCCGGACAATGGAATCATCCACAAACAGCAGCTTCTTTCCCTCAATCAGTTCCGGCACGGGGATCTGCTTCATCTTGGCCACCTGGCTGCGCACCTGCTGGTTGGCCGGCATGAAGGAGCGGGGCCAGGTGGGGGTGTATTTCACGAAAGGCCGGGCAAAGGGCTTGTGGCTGTAGTTGGCGTAGCCGATGGCGTGGGGCAGGCCGGAATCCGGCACCCCCGCCACATAGTCCACATCCGGCAGGGTGCCCCGTTCTTTCTCGGCCCTGGCAATCAGCTCGCCGTTGCGGTAGCGCATCAGCTCCACGTTCTTGCCCTCGTAGTTGGAGTTGGGGTAGCCGTAATAGGTCCAGAGGAAGGCGCAGATGCGCATCTCCTCCCCCGGGGGTGACAGGGTTTCCCAGCCGTCGGCGGTGAGGCGGACGATCTCCCGGGGGCCCAGCTCATGTTCATCGGCATAGCCCAGCTTGTGGTAAGCAAAGGACTCGAAGGACACACAGCAGCCATCCTCGTTTTTCCCCACCAGTACCGGCAGGCGGCCCAGCTTGTCCCGGGCGGCGATAATGCCCTCCCTGGTGAGGATCAGGATGGTGGCGGAACCCTCGATCACGTCCTGGGCGTGGCGGATGCCCTCCACCAGAGAACCCTTCTGGTTGATCAGCCCGGCCACCAGCTCGGTGGCGTTGACGGCGCCGCTGCTCATGGCCATGAACTGATGCCCCCGCTCGGAGAAATAGGTCTCAATCAGCTTGTCGGCATTGCTGATGATGCCCACCGTGGTGATGGCGTAAAGCCCCAGGTGGGAGCGCACCAGCAGCGGCTGGGGATCCGTGTCGCTGATGCAGCCGATGCCGCTCTGCCCGTGAAAATCCACCAGGTCGTTTTCAAACTTGGAGCGGAAGGGGGAATTTTCTATGTTGTGGATCTGACGTTGGAAACCGTCTTTGCTGTCGAGCATGACCATGCCGGCCCGGCGGGTGCCCAGGTGGGAATGGTAGTCCGTGCCGAAGAAAACGTCCAATACCGCGTCGCGCCGGGATACGGCGCCGAAAAAGCCGCCCATCAGGCAAAGAAGAGCCGGGAGAGGGTCATGGGCTCTACATACTCCCCATCCTTGTAGACCCGCATGTTGCCGGAAGCGATCTCGTCAATGAGGATGACCTCATCCCCAACGTAACCAAACTCAAACTTGATGTCGTACAGATCCATGCCCCGCTTTTCCATCTCTTCCTGAACCAGCATGGTGATCTTCTGGGTCTGCTCCTTGAGGGAGTCGTACTGCCCGTCGGTCATTACCCCGAGAGCTACCAGCGCGTCCTTGGTCACCAGGGGATCGCCCTTAGCGTCGTCCTTGAAGGTGGTCTCCACATAGCAGGGCAGGTCGGCGCCGCTCTCAATGTAATCGCCGTAGCGGCGGATGAAGCTGCCCACGGCCTTGCGGCGGCAGATGACCTCCAGCCCGTGTCCAAAGACCCGGGCGGGCAGCACCTCCATGGTGCATGCCTCCAGATCGGCGGAGACATAGTGGGTCTTGATCCCGGCTTCCTTCAGCTTCTCGAAGAAGTAGACGGACATCTGCAAATTGACCCGGCCCACGCCCTCAATGGTGAGGCCCACGGCGTTCTCGCCCGGGTCAAACTTGCCGTCCTTGCCGGTGCAGTCGTCCTTGAACTTCAGCAGGTAGTTGCCGTTTTCCAGTGCGTAAACATTCTTGGTCTTTCCCGTATATACCAGTTCCATTTTCAAATCTCTCCTATCCGTTTTTTTGTGCTTTTCAGTTGCTTTTTTGATGTCTTTTTGCTGCTTATTTTATGCTTGTTTCGCGTTCAAAGCCCGATCCTTTTCCAGGGCTTCCTGGGTGCCTTTGGCCCGGAAAGCCTCCAGCTTTTCGGTCAGGGCCTCGTCACTGAGGGCCAGCATTTCCACGGCCAGGATGGCGGCGTTCTTGGCCCCATCGATGGCAACCGTGGCCACAGGAATGCCGGAGGGCATCTGCACCGTGGATAAAAGGGCGTCCAGCCCATCCAAATGGGCGGAGCTGATGGGAATGCCGATCACCGGCAGCGTGGTACCGGCGGCCATGGCCCCTGCCAGATGGGCGGCCATCCCGGCGGCGGCGATGATCACGCCGAAGCCCTTGGCGCGGGCGGAAGTACAGAACTCTCGGGCCTCCACCGGGGTGCGGTGAGCGGAATAGATGTGCATCTCATAGGGCACGCCGAACTCCTCCAAAACGTCGGCGGCTTTCTGAACGGTGGGCAGGTCGCTGGTACTGCCCATGATCAGACCAACTTTTTTCATGGCTTGACCTCCAGAAAGAATAAATTGGTAAAACAAAAAGGGCGCACGTCAACACCATAAGGTATTGCGTACGCCCAGACGGTCGGCATTTTCCAGGTAAGATGGTCCACGTGGTGCTCCACTTTTGTAAACGCTGAACCAATCGCCTGGGTTACTTTCCGGTCATATCAACGTTTGCTTTTTACCGTCAGAGCCAAAATACCTCTTTGTTTTACAAGCAATACCATATCATAAAAAACGCTCCGGTGTCAAGATTTAGGCACCCGGCGCACCAGACATTTTTTACAAGAAAAGCCATAGGAAATTGTGCACTTTTACGGGCCAGGTTGACAAGCCTTTGCCCTGTTCTATATAATACCCGCAAACAACAACAGCGAAGGAGAAATGAAAATGCTCACGCCCCGCGAAGGTATCAAAGCCTATTCCGCCCTTGGCGCTTCTAAGGCGGAGGCCCCGGCATCCCGGCTGTTTGCCCTGGGCGTCCTGGCCGGCTTCTTCATCGCCATTGCCGGCGCCGCCACCAATACGGCCGCCTCGGCCTTCGCCGCTGCCCCGGCGGCAAAGCTGGTCTGCGCCCTGCTGTTTCCCTTTGGGCTTATTATGGTCATTCTCACCGGGGCGGAGCTGTTTACCGGCAACTGCCTCATGCTCCTGTCTGCCCTGGATGGGACGGCCCGCTGGCCGGGGATTTTGCGGAACCTGGTTATCGTTTATCTGGGCAATTTTGCCGGCGCGGTGGTGACGGCCGCTGCCTGCGTGTATTCCGGCCAGCTGGATCTGGGCGGCGGGGCCTTGGCCCTGTATACCATCAAGCTGGCCGCCGCCAAATGCGCCCTTCCCTTTGGGAAGGCCCTTCTGCTGGGGGTGCTGTGCAATGTCCTGGTCTGCACCGCCGTGATGCTGGCCCTCCAGGCAAAGAGCGTGGCCGGCAAGGCCATCGGGGCCTATGTGCCCATCTGCCTTTTTGTGCTCTGCGGGTTTGAGCACTGCATTGCCAATATGTACTATATCCCCGCCGGGCTGTTGAGCCTGGGGAACCCGGTCTATGGGGCGCTGGCCGTCTCTGCCGGCGTGGAGCAGGGCGCGCTGAATTGGGCTTGCTTCCTGCTGAACAATCTCCTGCCTGTTACACTGGGCAATATTATGGGCGGCATGGGCCTTGCCCTGCTGCTGTGGTTCTGCCATGGCCGGGTCAAATCCCTCGCCCCGGCGCAAAGATAAAACCAAAGCGCCAGGCGAAATGGGTGGGGTCATAAGACAGAGGACAGACCGACAAAGCGGGAGTTGCGGTACTGACAGCCTCTTTCCTCAGAGTGCAGCCGCACCCAATAGGCTCCCCCTCTGGGGGAGCTGGCACGAAGCGCCTGAGAGGGCGCCTATGAGATCGTAGGGGCGTGCATCGCACGTCCGCAATATTACGGCAGTCCGGAACAGGCGGACGGCCAATGGCCGCCCCTACGGGTGTTCTCAGGTGAGAATGGTGGTAATCGAACCTCTCAGTCACGGCCTTGCCGTGCCAGCTCCCCTTGAAAAGGGGAGCCATTGGCGTGGGCTGTCAGCTTCACAGGGGCGACCGCGTTCGCCACGCCTTTTGCCTGATTTACTGTCTTTCAAATACCCCGCGAAACCCTGTGCTCTCCTGTGTCTATAACAAAAAATCACCCCTGCACGAATGCTCGTGCAGGGGTGATTGTATTCCGTCGAAAATAGATTACTTGATCTCGACCTTGGCGCCGACAGCTTCCAGCTGGGCCTTGAGGGCCTCGGCGTCTTCCTTGGAGATGCCTTCCTTGATCTTGGCGGGCACGCCCTCGACCAGAGCCTTGGCCTCAGCCAGACCCAGACCGGTGATGCCGCGGACTTCCTTGATGACCTTGATCTTCTCAGCGCCGAACTCGGTCATGACAACGTCAAACTCGGTCTTCTCTTCGACAACAGGGCCGGCAGCGACAGCGGGACCGGCAGCGACAGCAGCGGCGGAAACACCGAAGGTGTCCTCCAGAGCGTGGACGAGCTCACTCAGCTCAAGAACGGAAAGGCCCTTGATCTCTTCGATCATGGCAGCGATTTTTTCACTCATTGTTTTTTCCTCCAAATCAATCTTTGATTACCCGCTTATTCGGCGGCTTCGGCAGCGGGGGCCTCCAGGGAGCCGCCCTTCTGCTCCAGAATCTGACCCAGGCATACGGCCAGACCGGTGATGGGTGCGATCATGGTACCCAGAACCTTTGCGTACAGAGCGTCCTTGGAGGGCAGCTCTGCCATCTCGGCGATCTCGGCGTCGTTCAGCACCTTACCGTCCATAAAGGCGGCCTTGATGTTGAAGCGCTCACCCAGCTTCTTGCTGTAATCGTTGAGGATGCGGAAAGGAGCGATGGGATCATTCTCGGCGGTGGCCAGAGAGGTGGTGCCGTTGAGAACGGCGTCAAGCTCGTTCATCCCCAGCTTGTCCAGAGCCTTTCTGGTCAGGGTGTTCTTGACGACGGTGTAGTTGACCTCATCCTTGCGCAGCTCGGTACGCAGTGCGGTGTCCTCGGCCACGGTGATGCCCTTGTAATCAACCAGGACGCCTGCGCTGGCGTTCTTGATGCGCTCGGCCAGAGCCTCCACGATCGCCTGTTTCTCGCTAAGAACTTTTGCATTAGGCATGTGTGTTTTCACCTCCACACGAATGATTACACGCTCATAAAGAAAGCCCCTGCATCATAAAGACGCAAGGACACAAAAACAATCAAGAATCTTGTTGATGTCCTCGGCAGGATTTACGGCCAAAAGCCACCTGCTGTCTTCGGAGCGCTCAGATAGAATACAACATGTTCCCCGCTTTGTCAAGGGATTTTTCCGCTTTTTTCAAGGCTTTTGCGGATTTTCCGGTTCGCGCTTGCACCGCTGGAAGTTTTTCCCCGGTATCAAATTTCCCGGCCTGGGAAATAATAGGGACATTCCCGGGCGGCCAGAGATTCCACCGGCTGTTCCCGGCGAAGCACAAGCAAAAAGACAGGAGAAAGCGATGCAGGGGAAAGTTGAGATCTGCGGTGTAAATACCGCCAAGCTGCCGGTTTTGAAGGCAGCGGAGACCAGAGCCCTGATAGAGCGGGCACAGCAGGGTGATATGGCGGCCCGGGAGGAGCTGATTTCCGGCAACCTCCGGCTGGTGCTGTCGGTAATCCAGAAATTCGCCGGCCGTGGGGAGAGCATGGACGATCTGTTTCAGGTGGGGGTCATCGGCCTGATCAAGGCTGTGGACTGCTTCGACCTGAACCAAAAGGTGCAGTTTTCCACCTACGGCGTGCCCATGATCGCCGGGGAGCTGCGGCGCTTTTTGCGGGATCACAGCGCCATTCGGGTCTCCCGCTCCATGCGGGACACGGCCTACAAGGTGCTTCAGTCCAAAGAAAAGCTCATTGCCCAGACCGGGCGGGAGCCGGATGTGGAGGCCATCGCCAAGGATCTGGGCCTGCCCCGGCAGGACGTGGTCTTTGCCATGGAGGCCATCTGTGACCCGGTTTCCCTCTACGATCCGGTCTACAGCGATGCCGGGGAGAGCGCCTGCGTCATGGATCAGATCGGGGATACCAAGAATACCGATGAGCAGTGGTTGGAGCAGATCGCCCTGGAGGAGGCCATCAAGCGCCTGAGCCAGCGGGAAAAGCACATTCTGGCCCTGCGCTTCTACGATGGCCGCACCCAGATGGAGGTGGCCAAAGAGGTGGGCATCTCCCAGGCCCAGGTCTCCCGGCTGGAAAAGAACGCCATCGACCAGATCAAAAAGAACATTTCCGCCTGAATAAAGGCAACTTAAAAGTAAAAAGAGGCCCAAAATTGGGCCTCTTTTTACTTTTACCTGTCAGATAAACACATAGTTTGCCAGCCGCTCCATGGCCTCCACCGCCAGGGCGTGAGGCAGGGCAAAATTCATGCGGATGGAATCGGGATGGAAGAAGGCCTCCCCGTTTTGCCAGATCACGCCGCAGCGGACGCCCCGTGCCTGCAGCTCATGAATGCTGATGCCGTGCCGGCGGCACCAGTCCCCGCAGTCCAGAAACAGCATATAAGTGCCCTGGGGCCGCATCACCTTCACCCCGGGGAAATGGGATTGGATGAACTGGCAGGCATAGCCCAGATTATCATTCACCACGGCGATCATCTCCTCCGTCCACTCTTCACCCTCGGGGCTGAAGGCCCCCATCAGGGCGTGGACGGAGAGAACATTGCAGTCGTTATAATGGCTCAGGCGGCTTTGGGTCACCACCCGGTCCCGGAGATACCTGTTGTAGATAATGTGGTAAGAACCCACCAGCCCCGCCAGAGAGAAGGTCTTGCTGGGGGCGTAAAAGGCGATGGTGCGCGCCCGGGCATCGGCAGAGACGCTCTGGGTGGGGATGTGTTTGTAACCGGGCATAATGATATCAGACCAGATCTCGTCGGAGATGACCAGACAGTCATTGGCGGCATAGACCGCCATGGCCTTCTCGATTTCCCAGCGCTCCCAGACCCGACCGCAGGGATTGTGGGGGGAGCAGAAAATGGCCATGTGGATGCTGTGCTCCTTCAGCTTCCGATCCATGTCCTCATAATCCATGCGCCAGATACCGGCCTCATTCCGCTTCAGGGGGGAGTGCACCGGCACTCGGCCGGTGTCCTCAAAGGTGTGGGTGAAGCCCACATAGGTGGGGGCGTGGACAAGGATTTTCTCCCCCGGCGCGGTAAAAGCCTGCAATGCGGCGCTGACGCCGCCCAGCACGCCGTTTTCATAACCGATGTGCTCCGGCAGCAGCCCTTCCACCCCGTTGCGCTTTTGCTGCCAGCGGATGATCCGGGCAAAGTATTCCTCCGGCAGGGGAAAATAGCCGAAGTTTGGCATAGCCAGCCGCTGATAAAGGGCATCCATCACCGGCGGCGCAGTCACAAAGCTCATATCTGCGATCCACATGGGGATGGGAGAAAAGCCCGGTGCCACGGAAAGTCCCTCAAAGGGAATTTTGTCGGCAGCCAGGGAATCCTTGCCCCGCCGGTCAAGAACGGTGGTAAAGTCGTATTTCATAGGTTGATCTCTTTCTCTGTGGAAATCGGGGGAAACCGGCTCAGTTCAGAAAATCCCGCAGCTTCTTGGAGCGGCTGGGATGGCGCAGTTTCCGCAGGGCCTTGGCCTCGATCTGACGGATGCGCTCCCGGGTGACGTTAAATTCCTTGCCCACTTCCTCCAGGGTGCGGCTGTGGCCGTCGGCCATGCCAAAGCGCAGCTCCAGCACCTTTTTCTCTCTGGGGGTCAGGGTGTCCAGCACCTCCTCCAGCTGCTCCCGCAGCAGGGAGAAGCTGGCCACCTCGGAGGGCTCGGAGGCGTCCTCATCGGGGATAAAGTCCCCCAGATGGGAATCCTCCTCCTCGCCGATGGGCGTCTCCATGGACACCGGCTCCTGGGCGATGCGCAGAATATCCCGAACCTTTTCCGCAGGCATCCCCATCTCCTTGGCGATCTCCTCGGCGGAGGGGTCATGCCCCAGCTCTTGCAGAAGCTGGCGGGAGACACGGATGGTCTTGTTGATGGTCTCCACCATATGTACGGGGATGCGGATGGTGCGGCCCTGGTCGGCAATGGAACGGGTGATGGCCTGGCGGATCCACCAGGTGGCGTAGGTGGAGAACTTATAGCCCTTGGTATAGTCGAACTTTTCCACCGCTTTGATGAGGCCCAGGTTGCCCTCCTGGATCAGATCCAGCAGCACCATGCCCCGGCCCACATAGCGCCGGGCAATGGACACCACCAGACGCAGGTTGGCCTCGGTCATGCGGCGCTTGGCTTCCTCATCCCCATCCGAGACCCGCACCGCCAGCTTCATTTCCTCCTCCGGGGTCAGCAGCGGCACCTTGCCGATCTCCTTCAGGTACATCCGCACCGGGTCATCGGTAAAGAAGTCGTCGGCCATGGCCTCCGTCTCGCTGAGTTCCTTCTCCGTGACTTCCTCAATCTCAGCCAGATCTTCCGCCTCCGGCAGCACATCGTCGATGGGGGGCAGCAGGTCGGCCCCGGCGATATCGATATCCACGCCGCTGGCTTCCAGGGTCTCGTAGAATTTATCCACCACCTCGCTGTCCAGATTCAGCTCCTCGATGCATTCCAGCTCCTTGGCGGTGAGCTTGCCGGCCTTTTTGCCCTTTTCCAGCAGCTCGTTGAGCCGCTCCTCCGGGGGTTTGGGGCTGGGCTCTTCCTCTTTTTTCTTGCCGTTTTTCCGCCTGGCTTTGGCCGGTTCTCCCGGTTCCCGGGCGTCCTCCGCCAAAAGCTGATCTGCCATTTTGTTCAATTCTTCCTCGGTGTAAACATGTTCTTCTGCCATGATCTGTTCTCCCGTCTGCTTATCTTTTCGGTGATTTTAAAGCTTTTTCAGTTCAGAAAATCCCGCAGCTTTTTGGAACGGCTGGGGTGGCGCAGCTTCCGCAGGGCCTTGGCCTCAATCTGGCGGATGCGCTCCCGGGTGACGTTGAACTCCTTGCCCACTTCCTCCAGAGTGCGGGTGCGGCCGTCCACAATGCCGAAGCGCAGCTCCAGCACCTTCTTTTCCCGGGGGGCCAGGGTGTCCAGCACTTCCTCCAGCTGCTCCCGCAGCAGGGAGAAGCTGGCCGCCTCGGCAGGCTCGGAAGCGTCCTCATCGGGGATGAAGTCCCCCAGATGGGAATCCTCCTCCTCGCCGATGGGCGTCTCCAGCGATACCGGCTCCTGGGCGATTTTCAGGATGTCCCGCACCTTTTCCACCGGCATGTCCATCTCCTTGGCGATCTCCTCGGCGGAGGGGTCGTGGCCCAGCTCCTGCAGCAGCTGGCGGGAGACGCGGATGGTTTTGTTGATGGTCTCCACCATGTGCACCGGGATGCGGATGGTGCGGGCCTGATCCGCAATGGCCCGGGTGATGGCCTGGCGGATCCACCAGGTGGCGTAAGTGGAGAACTTATAGCCCTTGGTGTAGTCAAACTTTTCCACCGCCTTGATGAGGCCCAGATTCCCCTCCTGGATCAGATCCAGAAACAGCATCCCCCGGCCCACATAGCGCTTGGCAATGGAGACCACCAGGCGCAGATTCGCCTCGGTCATGCGGTGCTTGGCTTCCTCGTCCCCTTGGGACATGCGGACGGCCAGCTCGATCTCTTCCTCCGGGTTCAGCAGCGGCACCTTGCCGATCTCCTTGAGGTACATCCGCACCGGGTCGTCGGTGGAAAAGGTCTCCACCAAGGCGTCGGTGTCGTTGATCTCCTTCTCCGTGACCTCCTCGATCCCGGCCAGATCCTCCGCCTCCGGCAGCACATCGTCAATAGGGGGCAGCAGGTCGGCCCCGGCAATGTCAATATCCACGCCGCTGGCTTCCAGGGTCTCGTAGAATTTATCCACCACCTCACTGTCCAGGTTCAGCTCCTCGATGCACTCCAGCTCCTTGGCGGTGAGCTTGCCGGCCTTTTTGCCCTTTTCCAGCAGCTCGCCCAGCCGCTCCTCCGGGGGCTTGGGGTTTGGCTCCTCCTCTTTCTTCTTGCCGTTTTTCCGCTTGGCTTTGGACTTTCCCTCCTGGGCCTGGGGCTCGTTATCCTCCAAAAGCCGGCCGGCCATTTCGTCCAGTTCCTCTTCGGTATAAACACGGTCTTCTGCCATTGGCTATCCCTCATATCCTTTTTTTTCTCTGTATTTATTGGCCAGCGCCCGCAGATCGGCGGCCTGCCCGGCCTCGTCCCGGCGCTCTTTGATCTTGCCTATGTAGTCCCGGAGACTTTGCCCGCTGCGGCTCAGCAGTTCCGGCTTTTGCAGCAGGGACACCAGCAGGCTCATCTCCTCCCCGCTGAGGGCCTCCCCCAGGGTGGCGGTGTTGGCGGCCTCGCCCCGACGCAGCTTTTCCAGGATCGCGGCATAGATCCGCCCCAGCTCCGGGGAGGAAAATTCCTCCGGGTTTGGCAGCGCCGGTTCCCGGCTCAGCCCCGGCTCCAGATACAGCAGACGGATCACCCCTTCCTCCGCCGCGGCAGAGGCCGGGTCTGTATAGCGCAGGGCCTTGCCGCCGCTGGGGGGCGCCCGGTCCACCCGGGTCTGCTGCCGGTCCTCCGCCTTCCGGGCGGTGGACAGCAGCCGCTTCCGGCGGCGCTCCACCTCCGCCGCCACCACGTTTTCCGGCACGGCGGCCATGGCGGCCACCCGCATGGCGTAAACCTGCCGCTCTACCGTGCCCGGCAGCCTGGCCACCAGCTCCGTGGCCTCCTTCAAAAAGTCCACCTTCTGCTCGTCCACACTGAGATCATACTTGGCAGTGACCTGCCGCAGACGGTAGTCCACCTGATTCTCCGAGCCTTCCAGCAGCTTGCGGAAGGCCTCCGGCCCCTTGCGCTTGATAAATTCGTCCGGATCCTTGGCTCCCTCCAGCCGGAGCACCTTCACCTTCAGATCCAGCTTTTCCAGAATGCCGATGGCCCGCTGGGCGGCCTTGATGCCTGCCCCGTCGTTGTCATAGGCGATAATGACTTGGTCGGTGTAGCGGGAAATGAGCCGTGCCTGCTCCGGCGTCAGAGAGGTGCCCAGGGAGGCCACCGCCGAGTCGAACCCGGCCTGATGCAGGCTTGCTACGTCTATATTGCCCTCCGATAAGATTATATATCCGCATTTTGATTTTTTAGCCAGATTCAGGGCGAAAAGGTTCCGGCTTTTGTTGAATACAAGGGTTTCCGGGCTGTTCATGTACTTGGGCTCCCCCTCGCCCAGAATACGGCCGGAAAAGCCGATCACATCCCCCCGCACGTCGATTACCGGGAACATCAGGCGGTTGCGGAAAGTGTCATATACGCCGCCGCTTTTCCCTCGGCGCACCAGCCCGGCATCCGCCAGTTCAAACTCCGTAAAGCCCTTTTCCTTCATGGCATCGGTGAGACTGTTCCAGCTGTCCGGCGCAAAGCCCAGGCCGAAGCGCCGGGCCGTGGCGGGGCTTAATTGCCGCTGGCGCATATAGTCGCAGGCGGCGGCTCCCGCCGAGGTGGAAAGCTGGCCGTAAAAGAAGCGGGCGGCCTCTTTGTTCAGCGCCAGCATCCGGGAGCGCTTTTTGCTCTCCCGGTCATTGCTCTCCTCCGGCATGGGCATCCCTGCCCGCTTTGCCAGAAAGGCCACCGCCTCCGGGAAGCTGAGGTTTTCCACCTCCATGATGAAGTTGATGACGCCGCCCCCCTTACCGCAGCCGAAGCAGTGATAGATCTGCTTGCCCGGCGACACGGAGAAGGAGGGGGTTTTCTCACTGTGGAAGGGGCACAGGCCGAAAAGATTGGCCCCGCTGCGCTTGCTCAGCTGCACATAGGAGGAGACTACCTCCACAATGTCATTGCGCTCCGTCAGTTCGGTTATGAAGTTTTCAGGAAAGGCCATGAAGCCCACCTCCTGACTGTGTTTACAATGCCTACTTTACCGTCCACGCAAAGGGGATGAACAGCGCCCCGTATTTCTCCATGGCGTAGCCGTCGGTCATGCCGGAGATATAGTCGCAGGCGGCCCGCTCCACGCCCTCGCCCTCAATGACGGGGGCAAAGTCCTCCGGCAGGGCTTCCGGGTGCTTCACATAGTATTCGTAAAGCCGGGCCAGAATGCCGTCCACCTTGCTCTCCTCCCCCTTGGCCAGGGGATTGGTATACACATCGGAATACATATAGCTATGGAAAAAGTCAAAGGTTTTCTGCATCTCCGGGGACATGCGCAGCTGCCCCTCACTGCTGTTTCGGATCAGATCAGTCAGCAGGGAATTGATCCGCTCACTGTTACGCTCCCCGCAGTTCCGGCGGATGAGCTCCGGCACCTTGTCCGCCTGAATAATCCCCGCCCGGATGGAATCATCCAGATCGTGGTTTATGTAAGCGATCCGGTCACACAGCCGCACCGCCACCGCCTCCGGTGTGTCCTCCGGCTGGCCGTGGGTATGGTGCAGGATGCCCATGCGGGTCTCGTAGCACAGGTTCAGCCCCTGTCCGTCCCGTTCCAGAATATCCACCACCCGCAGGCTCTGCTCATAGTGCTTGAAGCCACCAGGATAGATCCGGTTCAAGGCCCGTTCCCCGGCGTGGCCAAAGGGGGTGTGGCCCAGGTCGTGGCCCAGGGCGGCGGCTTCGGCCAGATCCTCGTTCAGGTTCAGGGCCCGGGCTACGGTGCGGGCCAGGCGGCTGACCTCCAGCGTATGGGTCAGGCGGGTGCGGTAATGATCCCCCTCCGGTTGCAAAAACACCTGGGTCTTGTGCTTCAGACGGCGGAAGGACTTGGAATGGGTGATCCGGTCAATATCCCGCTGAAAGCAGGTGCGGATCTCACACTCTGCTTCCGGCTTCAGGCGGCCTTTGCTGTTTTCGGACAGCAGGCCGTAGGGCCCGATAATGGTATGCTCGGCAATTTCTCTCTCCCGGCGGGGACAGGACATGGCGCTCACCTGCTTCCCGGTAAATTGGGTTTCCAAACAAAAAGTAACGGGGGCAGTTCTGCCTCCCGTTACTCTTATACGACGTTTGCTTTTATTTCCCTTTATTTTTTTGAAATCTTTTTCTTTTTAAGCAGACGGGAGCCAAACCCATGCCGCCCGTCGGCTTACTCTTTCTTCTCCGCTCCGTTCCCGGTCTGCTGCCGCTGGGCCTTCTTTTCCCGCCGCCGGGCCGCCAGCCTGCGCAGCAGGGGACGGAAGATAAAGAACAGAACCGTCAGCACCAGGATGGTGGGAATGGCGGATACCAGGAACACCAGCAGATCCTTGAAGAACTGCCCCAGTCCCCTGAAGGCCCCGGTGAGGGCCTGCCACAGCTCCTGGCCATAAGTCTGCTGGGGTTCAGGGCTGTACTCACTGACCTCCACCACCTCCAGCGTAATGGTGCTGTAGCTGACCTGCCGGTCCCAGTTTTTCAGGGAGGACTGGAGGCTCTCGATCTGGTAGCGCAGCTCTGTCAGCTTCTCCTCAATGGCGATCACATCGCTGACCGTCTCCGCTTTCTCCATCATCTCCAGCAGCCGGGTCTCCTGGGTCTGGTAGGCGGTGAGCCGGGCCTGGGTGTCGTAATACTGGCTGGTGACATTTTCCGTGTAGGTGTGGCTGTAGGGCACGTTGCCGATCTGGGAGAGGCTGCCCATCAGCAGATCAAACTTGTCGCTGGGGATGCGCAGGGTGTAGGAGGCACTGCGGTTGTAGCTGCTGCCCCGGGCAATGCTGCGGTAGTTGGCGCTGTTCATGCTGCTGGATTCGATCCAGCCCTTGCTCTGCTCCACCATCTCCAGCAGCTTTGTGATGCTGCCGTCAAAATCCGTGGTCTCCACGGTGGCATCGGCAGAGTAGATGATCTTGGCCGGGTCGGTTTCCGGCAGGTCGCTGCCGGTGTCGCCGGGGACACCGGCATTCTTGGCCGGGGAGAAGCCGCCGTAGCCCGCTTCTTCAGCGCTCATGTCCATGCTCATAGCCGGCGCGGCTGCGGGGGCGTCCGAGGCGTATTCGTAGGCGGCAGATTGACTGCCGGCGCTTCCGCAGGCGCAGAGGGACAGCAGCATCAGCAGGGCAAGCAGCAGGGAAAGGCTCTTTTTCATTTTTACTTCCTCCAGTTCATCGATTTGGCAGGATTGTCCTCAATTTTTCAGACGGAAGGAGGCATAAAATGTTCCCGCCTTTATTTACAATAGGAAGGAAACCTGTTACTATCGTTGTGTAAATATGATAAAGGAGGAACTTATATGTCCACTCCCTTCATCTTAACCGCTGCCCTGATCATGACCCTGGCCTGTCTGTCCTGTATGCGCAGCTTCATGGCGGCCAGCCGGGCGGAGGATTATGGCCGGGCCTTCTGGTACAAAGGGGCGGCCTCCCTGTGCTTCCTGTTCCTGGGGCTGACGGCTTCTCTCGGCTGCGGCGATGGGGCCTATGCCGGGAAGCTGATCCCGGGCCTGTTTCTGGGACTGGTGGGGGATCAGCTGCTGGCCCTCCGCTTTCTCCGGCCGGCGCGGCACGATGCCTGGTTCAGCGCCGGGGCTGCTGCCTTTGCCCTGGGTCACGGCCTGTATATCTGGGCCGCCTTTCAGCGGGGCGGGAGTGTTCTCATTACTCTCGGGGTGTTTGCCTTGCTGTTTCTCTGCTCCTGGGTGTATGCGAAAAGAAAATGGCTCCCCAGCTGTCCCATGAAGACCGGGGCACTGGCCTATGTGGCGCTGGTGACCTTTATGGGGGCTGCCGCCTGTGCCGCCGCGGGGGCGGCTCCCGGCACCTCCACCGTGCTGATGGCCCTGGGCGGCCTGGGCTTTGTGCTGAGCGACAATGTGCTCTGTGCCTACAGCTTCGGGGAGAACCGGCCCTTTGCTCTGAACTGGCTCGTTCACATCAGCTATTACGCCGCCCAGCTCTGCATCGCCTGGAGCATCTTCTTCGCTTGAAAACAAAGGCAGATATGGGAATGAAAACCGGCGCCGGAGCAACGGAAAAACTCGCTGCTCCAGCGCCGGTTTTGCGCTTCACGATGGCAAGCCGGACGATACCGGGGGAAAAGGGGAAAGGAAGCGGGACATATTATAAATACAGATACAGACAATAAGGAGCAGCAGACCAACAAAGAGCTTATCCACGGCCTTGCTGTCAATGCGCTTGTTTATGTATCTGCCAAGGATGCCGCCAAGGATACCGCCGGTGATCATCAGCACCAGCGCGGCCACGGAGAACTCCGGGATGGAACCACGGATCAGGCTGAGCAGCAGGTTGGTGATCTGGCTGAAAAGAATGATATACAGAGAGTTCGCTGCCGACCGTTTTGTGTCCATGCCATAAAAATAGTGCAGAACCACCAGGTTGAAGGGCCCGCCGCCGATCCCCAGGAAGCTGGAGAGCAGCCCCAGGGAAAGCCCGATGCCGGCGCTTGCAAGCCTGCTTTCCACACACCGGGGCTTGATGGCGCTTTTTTTCAGCGTGTATACCAGCGTGCCCAGGGTCAGCACCAGCAGGCACAGGGATTGGGCTGCCCCGGCGGCCCGGTCGCTGCCTACCGCGGCGCAGACAAAGTGAAACAGGATATTCCCGCAAAGGCCGCCTGCCGCAGCCCCCAGGGCCAGGGGGGTTCCGGTCGAAGTGTCTATGATACGGGACCGGCTCAGAAAGCTGAGACTCACATTGTAGGCGGACATGGAAAGCACGGTGCAGCTTGAAAGGAAGCTGATGGTGGACACGCTTGCCGCGCCAACCAGATCCAGCACAGGCTTGATGATGATGCCGCCGCCGATGCCGCATATGCCGCCAACCACGGAGGCACCGAGGCTAATGAATAAAAGCAATAGTTCCATTGTTCTTTCTGATAACGGGGAACATCATTTGCCGGGATCAAAGCCGGGGTTTACAAAGGCATGTGTTCTGGCTTCCGTTCCGTCTGCCGCCAGTACGGCAAAGTAGACATGGGGCGCAAAGGAGGGGATTTCAAAATCTGCCTCCGTTACAGGTGACAGATCCCGGTGGTACGCATTTAAGGCTGCTTTGGGGCTGATCTGCATCATGATCCGCTGTGCTTCACTGCACCTTAAATGAGCGTGGCTCCCCTGAATATCCAATTCATAGATAGAGGGGCCGGTGGAGGCGTAAAAATTTCCCTTTTCCAAAGCGTTGATCACTGCGGGGTAGGTGAGCTCCTCCGCGCAGATCATCGTCCACGCGCCAAAGGAATCATTCAGCAGATCGTCAAAGGGGACAAGATTATGATTGTCATCCGCACCATGAACAAAGGGAAATTTCCCGTTGCGAAGGAGGGTGTCAAACAACGCAATGTTCTGCTCACAATGGTTTATTGTATAAGAGCTGGTATTGTAAATCTCAAGGCTGAAGTACCCCTCGTATTTCAGAATATCCGCAGGGTTCTCCATGGACCAGCAGGGGTGATTGTAAGTCACAAGGTAGCCGGCCTTTCTCGCCTCGGCGATAAACATATTGATAAACGCCGGGTCATAGCGATGCGCGCCCTCAGGGCCCGCATGCTTGAGACTTTCCGCAAGGGCAATGGGGATGAATTTGCAGAAGTTTCGGTCATAGCAGACAAATGTGGTGTTGTGCGGATCCTTTGCCAGAAGGTTCATATGAATTTCCGGCTTCATTTTGTTATATTCGTTGTTCCTGGACGGCCTGAGATAGGCCTCATAGCCGGTGAGCAGCAGAAAATCCGGGGAGGACAGCGCCGTATGGTCACAGGGATACTCGTGGTCGGTTATGGCAAGAATGGAGTATCCATGGGCCTTGTATGCATCAACCAGCGCTTCCGGGCTGAGCCGGCCATCGGACAAGGTGGAATGGCAGTGGAGATTTGCCTTGAACTGCTTGCTGTTTTCTGATATAAAGCGCATTTTATCTGTCACCTCTGGTCAGGAAATCTTCGCTTTTCTTTTCATAAAGAGAGCGGAAACACACGTGGTTTTCATAGATGGCCCGGAGAAAGGCATTCTGGAAGGGGCCCCGTGGGGTATCCCGGGACAGCTTGCCCACCTCATAGGTCAGATCCCCGGAATAGTTGACCGCGAGCAACGCGCTTACAAACTGCTCCCAATCGATGTCCCCCATATAGGGGAGGAGATGCTCATCTCCGCTTCCCCGGTGGTTGTCATTGATATGCAGGGCGATCAAGTGCCGGCCGATTGCCCTTATGGCACGGCTCTGGTCAAGATTTGCCTGATTTGCGTGGCCGCTGTCCCAGCAAATGCCCACCATGGGATCGTCATAGCTGTCCACCAGATCGATCAGCTGCTCATAGTGGTCGCAGTAGCGCCGCTCATAGCCGCGCTTTAAGGTCGGCATCATATTTTCAAAAGCCGTGCGGACATGGTGATCCGCCGCCAGCTTTACATAGCGGTCATAGTAGGCGTGATTTTCTTCCCGGCATTTGGCGGATTCCGAGTCGTACTCCGGATATGTTCTGGGATGCTGTACCCCAACCTTTACGCCAAGGATCCCGGCCGCAATGCAGGCCCGCTCCATGCACAGGTCGAAAAGCTCCGCATTTCCCGGCTCATAAAAAGCCGGAGAATGCGTCTCGGCAAAAGGAAAGTGGCATTGATGAAAGCTTACCCCAAGGGTATCTGCCTGAAGGCGAAGGGCTTCGATCTGCCGCTCCCAGTCCCCGGTCCGGAGAAGAAAGTCCGGGTTTTTGTATGCGGTAAAAGAAATATCGATGCAGCGGTAACCGGTCTCATACAAAAGCTTTATGGCTTCCGGATAAGGGAGCAGGTCTTTCCTGCCCCGTGCTGTGGCGCAGCAGTTTGTGTTATTCTGTATTTCCATGGTTTAACCCCTCCTAATTTTCCAAACGCGGAAAGGCAGTTTGTCCGCCGCCGGAGCGATGCCTTTCCGCTTTCACGCAGGGGGATCGTATCTGAGCAGAGAGGCCAGCATTTCCATCTCCTCCCTGTAAAGCGCGTCTTCCGCCGGAGGCTTTGCGACGCAGAGAACCATCTCTCCATATTCGGATAGGATGGCGTCCTCAGTGAAGAAAGCAAGCTCGCTCAGTTTAATTTGCAGAATTTGATCATCAGCCGGGGATTCTGAAAAGCCTCTGTAATCGGCCCATGTCCCCAACAGCTCCTCGGATGTGAGCCAGTTGAAGGCGTATGGATTGGCAAAAATAAGGTAATTGTTCCCGGTTGAAAGAAGAATCGCCGCTTCCGATTTGGTCTGAAGGTCCAGGGCCTCAAAGGGAGAAGAAAAATCAACACAGTTCAGCGTGATCTTGACCTTCCCGTCATGGTTCGTATCCCACGGGAAGGTGTTTTCCATTTTCTCGGTCAAAACGGTCTCACTGACGGCGTTATATCTGTCGGAAAGCCAAAGGATCCGGATGTCCGACCGGGGCTTGATAAAAATCAGGAACAGCAAATACAGGGCAGTAATCAGAACGATCAGTACCGCGCAGGCTGCCCAGCCGTAATAGGTGAGAAAATAATCCAGGCGTTTTCCTTTTTCAATCTCCCGCAGTTTGTAACCACGCATGATGAGGCCTCCACAAAAAAATTATTTCATTGCCGCTTTGGAGTAGCCTGACAGCATGTATTTCTGGTTCGTGAAGAACAGAACGACGATGGGGATCAGGGAGAGGAGAACGGCGGCCATGACCACATTGTAGTGGGCCACGTACTCATTTTCACCCCAGCTGCTTTTCAGATAAACCAGGCCGACAGAGAGAACCCGGGTAGCATCGGTTTTGGAGATGATTTTTGGCCAGAAGTAATTGTTCCAGCCATCCATAATCGTGACAAGGGCAACGGTCACAATGGAGGAGCGGCACATGGGAACCAGAACATGGCGCAGGGTGCCGATGATGCCAAGGCCATCCACCCGGCCGGCATCCAGGTAGCTCTGATCCACAGACATGAAGTTCTGACGCAGCATAAAAATCATATAGGCGGACACGGCGCCGGGAAAAACAAGACCGGCCATGGTGTCAATCCAATCCAGATTGGCGATCATCACATAAATGGGGACAAAGGTGACCTGCTGGGGAATCATAAGCGCACCGAGAACCAGAACAAACAGGGTGTTGCGGAACTTGAAGCGCCCCCTTGCAAAGCCATATGCCGCAAGGATCCCCGTTGTCAGCTGCAAAAACAGCTGCCAGAAGGTCATGACCACCGTATTCAGCGTATACTTCAAAAGAGGAACCCGCGTCAACGCGGTCAGATAATTTTCCCAGTGCAAACCACTGGCAGGCCAGATGGTCGGGACGACCTCGTACATTTCCAGGTCGGTTTTCAGGGAGGTGATGAACATCCAGTAAAGGGGGAAGGCCATTGCCAGAACCACCAGAAGGGCAAGGATGGTTTGCGCTGTTCTCAGCAAAACCTTTTTCCGGGCGCTCTTTTTGGATTCTGCCAGAGAAGGATCAGCGCTTGAATGAGTTCTTTTCCTGTTATGCATCATAATTAACCTTCCTGTCCGAAACACCCATGGTCAGTTTTGTAACGATCAACAGAAACACAAAGAAGCAGATGGAGACCACTGCGGCCCTGTCGATCCGGAAATCCCGGAATGCCAGCTCATAGATCATATACACGATCACTTCCGTCTCCCGGTATGGCCCGCCGCCGGTGAGAACATCGGCAAGGGCATACACCTTCATGGAAGCAATAAACTGGGTTACCGCAAGGAAAAGGGTTGTCGGCGCAAGCAGGGGGAGCGTGATCTTGAGCAGTATTTTCGGCTTGCTGGCGCCGTCCAGCATGGCGGCTTCGTAATAATCCTTTGAGATGCCCTGCATACCGGAAAGGAAAATGATCATGTCATAGCCGACGGCCCGCCAGCTTGCGATCATAATCATGACCAAAAGGGCAACGCTTCCGCTGGAGAGCCAGGGAATCCTGACCCCGGCGACCGCCTCTGCCACCGCATTGGCGATGCCAAACCGTTCATTGAGAATAACGGAAAAAATCAGCGCCGCCGTAGACATTGCGATATAGTGCGGCATGAACACCACGGAGCGCATAAAAGCAAAGCCCTTGCTCATCCTGTTAAACAGCAGGGCCAGCAGCAGACCGAACACCAGAATGATCAGCATGTGGCCGATGGTATATTTCAGCGTGATGATGAAGCTGTCAAGCACATGGTTCTGCTTGATCGTTGTAACCAGCCACTGCCAGTTTTTCAGCCCGACATAGCTGTATGTGGGCTTGATCAGGTTCCAGTCTGTGAGGCTGATGCGCACCAGATCCGCAATGGGATAATAGGTCAGCACCACGATCAGGATCAGCGCAGGAACGGTGCAGAGAAATTCCAGCGTGCTTTCCCGGCGGTGCTTTTTCCTGGTCACCCGGGGGGCGCCGATGGAGTCCTTTTTTTCCTCTTTGCCATGTTAATTCACCGACTTTTGTTCAAGGATATACTGTTCCTGTGGGGGGCTCCCCCACAGGAACATATTTGCATATTCGCGGGTGCATATTCGCGGGGCCGGGGAATCAGTTGCCGGCCAGGATATAATTTACCTCATCCTCCGCTGCCTGCCATGTGGCCTCCAGGTCACTTCCTTCATAGAAATAGGAGCCCATAGCGTTGTTTATGACTTTGTAGCAAGCGGTCTGATAAGGAGTTTTGTTCTTGGACAATACCCCGTCCATACCGGCAAGAATGTTCTCATAGAGAGGTACCTGCTCAAAAATTTCCGCCATCATAGCTTCGTCAGTGTAGACAGAAATGCGGCTGGGGTAATAGTTACTGATTTTGGTCCACTGGAACACATGCTCCTTGGAGAGCATCCAGGTCAGGAAGTCCCAGGCGGCGTTCTTCGTCTGCTGGTCGTTCAGCGCGGGAATCAGGGCAGCCGCACCGGCAATATAGGACTGAGCGGGATCCAGATCGTTGATGAGGCCGAAGCTTGTGCCAACCTCAAAATCACAATTGCTTTCGACAATATTTACCAGGGTGGAGGACTGAAGCATAGAGGCCAGCTGGCCGCTGTAGAACGAGGCCATAATGTTGCCGTTTGCATCGGAGCCCATGAAGTACTCCGCTTCACCGGCATCGATCATTCCCTTATATTCCTGAAGGAAAGAGAGCAGATCGTCATTCATCATGGTTGCCGTCACGCCGTCACCCAGAGGATCGGCACCGGCATTGCGGAGAATGACCTCGTTGTAATTGAGCTCACTGAGAGAACCATAGGCCATTGCACCGGCTGCCTCCTTGATGGCCGGGGCCAGCGCCAGAAGCTCACTCCAGGTTTCCGGGATCCCGTCCGCCCCTGCCGCCTTCAGCAGATCCATGTTCCAATACATAACGCCGGAGGAAATACCGAAGGGCATACCATAGATCTGTCCGTCAGCATCATAGACCATACCGTCGATCATGCCGGGATTGAAGTCCTCAATATCAAAGCCGGTGGCTTCAATGTAGGCGTTGAGGGGCTCGTTCATTCCGCTTGCCGCATAGGTCTGAATCCTGGGAACGTTGATGAAAGCCAGCCCGGGGAGGCCCTTTCCGGCAGCCTGCGCAGCACTGAGCTGCTCGTCCATGGTTCCGTAAGCGGGGATGCTGACGAAGGAGACCGTAACCAGGTCCTGGGACGCGTTGTACTCGTCAACCCAATCCTTTAAAAGCGCAATGCGGTCCTCCTCCGCGACAGAGCACCAGAATTCCATGGCTACAGGTTCTGTCACCTCATAGGGAGAAGCGGCATCAGCCTCAGGCTGATCGGATGCGGTTCCGGCTGCCGGTGCGGGTGTGGCTGCTGTGGGGTTGCTGCCGCCGCAGGCGGCCAGAGAAAGCAGCATAACCAGACAGAGCAGCAATGCAGTGATTTTCTTCATTTTAATACCTCCGTTTTTTTGTTTTTTGTAAAAAGTAAAAGACAGCGCAATTTACTTTTTTATGGATTATGTTCCTCCTGCGGCGCTGGTACCTCTGCTTGTGGGGAGCCGGGCGCCGCTTCCCCGTATTTTTTGAATATCCAGACAGCCACTCTTGCCACCTGATAGAAAAAGACGGGGATGGCCACGATGCAAAGATATTTGATCCGGACGCTCAAATAAGTCAAAACCGCAAGCAAAGCCAACAGGCTTAAAGAGTGGGGCAAATGGGTTACCGCGATAACCGCGGAATCCCATAGAACTTTCTTGAAACCAAAGTTGTATTGCGAAATCATCGGATAGACATAGAGGGCCATCGCCACGGTGAACAGCAGCAGCGCCAGATTTAAGATCATGATAAAAACGCCCAGAGGAGTTTTCACACGGAAGGAGACATAGGCGTTCAGCGCCAGCACACAGGTGACCAGCATCTGTAGAAGCCATGCTTTCGTTGCGGTTTTGAACCCTGCCTTGAAGCCGGATATAAAGTCCTTCCACACGCCGCTGTCGGTATCTTCGGCAATTTTTGCCATTCCGTTGTAGCAGCCGGCAGCCGCCGCCCCGGCAGTGATCAGGGGGATGCTGAACACAAACCGCAAAACGCTCAGCAGAAACAAGTCGGTCAGTTTGTTCAGGAAGGTCCAAACTCGGTTTTCTACATTGAAGGCATCCATGGCATACTCCGGTCAAGTCCAATTTTCTTTCCGGTTTCCCGGGCGCTCAGATCTCCTCGCCTTTCATGCAAAGATGAACCGCGCCAAGCTTAAACGTCTTTGGCAGCGCAAGGATGTTTGGTTCCGGCCCGACATATTTTTTCATTGCGTCTTCCAGTGCTTCCTCGAAGCTGGCCCTGGTTTTCAGCCCCATGCCCCTTGCGATGCCGGGTTCTTTCGCCCCCACGATATAGATGGCGGCGGTGTTCATCTCGGCGATATGTCCGCAGCTGATCATGGAAAAGCCGTGGAAGGGGTGGAACGCGCCATGGAAGCGGTATTTGTCGATCAGCTCCTGGTTTGTGGCAAATTCTTCACCGAAACGGTGGATCTCCGGAAGCGTGTTCCCGTATTTTTGGAACTTCTCATACAAGGCTCTTGCATAGGGCCAGCGCTCATCATTGAAAAAACCATCGCAGGCACTGGAGCAAATGATGACACAGCGGTCACTCATGATCCTCTTATGACGGATGACTTGGGCAGAGAGGGCCTGCATCATCTGGATGGGATTGGTTCCCATTCCCTTGCCGTAGTGAAAGTCTCTTGGCATACCGAACACCAACACATCGTATTTCTTTTCGGCAAAGGGGATGTAGGTGCGCTTGTTGGCCAGCTCCCATGCCGCGGGCTGCATCTCCTTTGCGTATCCGGAGAAGATGGCGATTTGCCGGGAGTAAGTATCCAGCACCGCGTCACAGCAGAAAAATTTCTTCCCCATACACGCTTCCATATGCTGCCCGATCTCATCAAATTTATGCCGCATTAGACTGTGGTTCGACACGGGGGTGAAGTCTTTTCCGTGCATCACGCTGGGCACGTGGTGGCTTGCGATGCTGCGCCAATGGGTAATGCCGGTGGCGCAATGCTTATACCCGCCGCTGTATGCCCCATAAGGGTTGCCCTGGCAATGGCCGATAAGGATGGCAATATCGGCGTCAAACACCTTTTTGTTCATCAGCACGCAGTCGCCCCGGGGCGTTGTGCCCAAATCCACCAGATTGTCATAGTCCTCGGAATCATGACTGTCTATCTGGTTCGGCCAGAACTCCTGAAACAGCGCCTCTCCCAGAATTTCTCTGGCTTCATTTTCAGGGGTTCTCGGGTGCAGCCCGTTTGAGAACAAGAGCAGGATGTCCTCTTTTTTTACGCCGCCTTCATACAGCTCGTGGAGGCAGGCCCGAATGGCCACCTTCCGGTGGGCCGTGGGCTGGCAGCCGCCTTTAACGATATCCGGGATAACAAACACAACTTTCTTTCCCGGCCCGGCAAGCGCCCGCAGCGGCGGCATCCCGATGGGCTCACGGATGCTTTTCAGCGTGGCGTTATACAAAGTATCCCAGTCCTGGGGCAGACACGCCGGATCGGGAAGCGTCTCGCCGGGGATGAAAACATCCGTATTGTCCGGGAGCTCCGCCGGCATCATATCCAGGCCATACTCAAAATCGATCTTCATTGCCTACCTCCAAGCGGATTCTGTTTCGCCCTCAGAAAAGCCTTACCCATGCTGTCAGCAGCAAGGATCGTGCTCTTGACAGCTTCGCGGCTTACCGCGAAGGGCTCATGGTGGATCAGCGTGTTTTTGCAGATCGTGTGCTCTGCAATCACATCCAGATTCTTTTCATTGCAGGCGATTCCCAACTGTTCAAGCGTCAACGGCAAATCTACCGCATACAGGAAATCCATGATGCCGCTGAGAAATTCCTGCCCGGCCTCTTCCATGACCAGCTGGCACAGGAGACCGAAGGCCACCTTTTCCCCGTGCAGACTTACCTCACCGCCGGGCGCTGCGGAAAAGCCGGAATGCAGACCGTGTCCGCCTGCCAGCCCCCCGTTGATAAAACCAAGACCGCTGAGCAGTACGTTGGCCTCGATCACATCCTCCACCGCGGCGGTGACCTGATCGTTTTTGACATCCCGCAGGGCGGCGATGCCTTCTGCCATCAAAATATCATAACACTCTCGGGAGACCGCCATAGCGGCTCTCGTATTTTTATAGCCCCTTCCCACACAGTTGGCGGCACCGGAGCGGCGGCACGCCTCCGCCTCAAACCAGGTGGCCAGCGCGTCACCGATGCCGGCGGAGAACAGCCTTGCCGGCGCTTTTGCGATGATCTCAGAGTCAACCAAAACAAGCTCGGTGCTCCGGCGGGTTTTCCTCCCGCAGATATGCACCCCCTCCGGGGTATAGATCGCTGCCCAGTCCGCGGCCGGCGCGTCGCTTGAGGCCGAAGTGGGTGCAATGATTCGGGGGATATCGGCCTCATCTGCCACAAGCTTGGCAGTATCAAGCACCTTTCCGCCCCCTACGCCCACGAGGATGTTACATCCGCAGTCCTTGGCATAAGCGGCCAGCTCCCCAACAAGCTCCATACAGGATTCCCCGGAGAAGCTTTTGGTTTGATAGCTGCACCCGGCCTTATTTCCAATGGAAGAAAGTATGCCGCAGATCATGTCGTAAATTCCGCTGTCAATCAGGAAAAGAAACCTGTCGCCATATTCAAGGCCGTATTCAAAAACATTTTCAAATTCTTTGGGGCCCTGAATGTATCTCTGCGGGCAACTATAGGCTCTTGATGTGTCCTGACTCATTGCTTTCACCTTTTGCTTCTCAATTTCACTACGTTCTGTAGCCGGGAGGATAGCCGATTATGCAATATTTTTCGTTATTTGCCTTGGGAATCTGGATTTATTTAATATCACATGCATTGGAAAGTCAACTGTAAAAAAAGAAAACGATTGCTTTGTGTAAATTTCACAAGGTGCAAAAATCATTATTTACAATTTAACATTCTTTTCGTATAATGAATAAGAAAGTTTAGTCAAATCTTTGCGGTATTTTCCTTGAAAAATCCCGTTCTTGTTCTCTTTCGCGCAACTTGTTCCAACAAATTGTAGTAGGGGTTGGTGTATGGAATGGCAACAATTAAAGATGTAGCAAAGCTGGCAGGCGTGACTCCATCAACCGTTTCCCGCGTACTCAACGGCAAAAGCCCATCGGCGGCATCCGATAAAACAAAAGAGAAAATCTGGAAGGCGGTAAGAGAAACCGGCTATTCTGTCAATGAGATGGCGCGGGAGCTGCGCAAGCCAAAGAATGTGGACGCAACACAAGACCATTTCATAGACTGCATTCTGGCGCGGGAGCTGGACTATTTTCTGGATCCCTTTTTGTCTTCGATCAGGCGCGTGATAGAAGAAGAATTATTTATGAACAACTACCGGCTGCGGGCCCAGTTTGGCTTATCGGATCTGGCGGAGCATGTTCGTTCGGACAGCGAGAAAAAAGGCGCCGCAGTCATCATTGGCCGCATCGATGCGGCCAATCTGAAGATCCTGAAAATGATATACACCCATTTGATTTATGTTGGCCTTCAGGATCTGGAGCTGGGGATCGATTCCGTGATGTGCAGCGGATACAATGCGGTGACAACCCTGATGGATTATCTCTACTCCCTGGGTCACCGTAAAATCTGCTACCTGGGAGAAACAAAAGATGAGCAGCGCTTTAATTCCTATCTGGACAGTCAGAAACGGCTTCAGCTTCCCCATACCAAACAGCAGATTGTAGATGTGCTTTTCACCCCCTCCGACAGCTATGTGGGGCTGAAAAAGGCGCTGGACAAGGGCTTTGACTGCACGGCGATTCTCTGCGCCAATGACACTTCTGTGGTGGGCGTTCTGAAGGCCTTAAAGGAGGCACACAAGGATGTTCCCAGAGATGTTTCGGTTGTGGGGATTAACGATGTGGAGGATGTCCGCTATCTGGACCCAATGATCACCACAATTTCTTTCCCTACAGAGGAGATGGGAAAGCATGTTGTGCGCCTGCTGCTGGACCGGATGGAGGGCAAGCACTATTCCCCGGTCAAGCTCTACCTTCCCGGCCAACTCATTGTCCGGGATTCCTGTATGCGGGTGGATTGAACGCCAGCACAAAAACAAGCAATCGTTTTCTGTACGGGTACGGCTTCCCGCGCGGATGGATCATATGCCCGTTTCTGTTTCCGGCGCCGGGGCAATAAATGGGAAGGATGCGCTGGCATCTGAAAGGTTGCCAGTTCGCCAAATGCGGACAAAACAAAAAGCACCCGGCTTCTAATGAAGCTAAGTGCTCTGTGAAAGATAATATTTGATTTACTGTTAGGTCTGCACCCAAGACCAAACCGCAACCCAACGAAGTGGTTGCGGTTTGGAAAGGAGGAGCAGCGGAATGAGTGCGCTCTGACTTATAAAAATAAGTCGGAGCAAGCGATATGCAGCTTGCTCCGACGTGGAGCTGCTGGCCAGATTCGAACTGGCGACCTCATCCTTACCAAGGATGCGCTCTACCTACTGAGCTACAGCAGCAAAGTATATGCCCCGAATTTCGGGGCATATGTGGCGACCGAGAAGGGACTTGAACCCTCGACCTCCGGCGTGACAGGCCGGCGTTCTAACCGACTGAACCACTCGGCCACGGCTTGGTTATAATACCAAATGCATCGCTTTTTGTCAATAGCTTTTCCAAAATTTTTTCGGATTTTTTGGGGCTGCCCGATCGTACCGGGCAGCCCCAAGAATCTTTACTTGATATCCAGTTCCAGCGGCGTATCGATGGTGTCAGATACATATTTGCCGTTCTTCTTGCGCTGCTTGACGCACTCAGTCAACAGATACTCGATCTGCCCGTTGATGGAGCGGAAATCGTCCTCCGCCCAGGAGGCGATGGCCTCATACAGCTTGGGGGACAGGCGCAGGGGCACCTGTTTCTTCGTGTTGTCAGCCATGACTCAATACAGGCTGCCGGAATTGACGACAGGCTGGGCATCCTTGCTGCCGCAGAGCACCACCAGGAGGTTTGACACCATGGCGGCTTTGCGCTCCTCATCCAATTCTACCATACCGCCCTCGCTGAGGCGGGTCAGGGCCATTTCCACCATACCCACGGCGCCGTCCACGATCATCTTCCGGGCGTCAATAATCGCGGAAGCCTGCTGGCGCTGAAGCATGACGGCGGCGATCTCCGGGGCGTAGGCCAGGTAAGTAATGCGGGCTTCCAGCACCTCGATGCCGGCCTCCTGCACCTTGGCCTGAATTTCATCCCGAATGCGGCGGGCCACCGTCTCGCTGGAGCCGCGAAGGCTGCCCTCATCCGCCTGACCGTCGCCGGTGGTATCCACGCCGGGGGCTACGTCATAGGGGTAGATGCGCACAATGTTGCGCACCGCGCTGTCGCACTGGAGGGAGAGATACTCCTTATAGTTATCCACGTTGAACACGGCCTTGGCCGTATCCACCACCCGCCACATGACGGCGATGCTGATCTCCACCGGGTTACCCAAACAGTCATTGATCTTCTGACGGGAGTTGGAAAGGGTCATGACTTTGAGGGAAATCTTCCTGCCCATGCCGTCCGTGCTTACTGCGAGCTGGCCGGAGCTTTTCAGGGCGGCGTTGAGCAGGGCGTTGCTGTTGCCCCCGTCTACATCACCGCTCTGGCTCAGCTTGGTGTTGGCTGCGGGATTGACGCCGGTGCAGAAGGGATTCACATAGTAGAAACCCGCCCCCTTCAGGGTGCCGACGTACTTGCCGAACAGGGTCAGCACAAGAGCCTCCTGAGGCTTGAGTACCTTCAGGCCGCAGAAAAGGATCCAGCCCAGGCAGACCCAGACCATACCCACCACGAACACCGGGACGCCCAGCAGATAGCGGTGAGCGTCCATGTTGATGCCGCCGAAGATGACCAGGCCGATGGCGGCAACGTATGCCACGATCAGCACAAGAAGCATCCCCATGCCGTTTTTCTTATTATTGAGAATTTTTTCTTCCATCTTTAGCTTCCTCCTTAATTGTGATATCAAAATGATATCACAACAATATCTTTCTGTCAAGGGGACTTTGGAAAAAGGAGGCTGCCCCATCTGATTTTGGAAAATCGTTTTGGGACAGCCTGGTTTTATTTCGTTTTCGTTTTTCCGCTTTGCTCCAGCTTTTCCAGCTTGTGCTGAAGGACAGCCAGCTGGGTGTGGAGGTTCAGCAGCTCGGTGCTGATGGGGTCGGCCACACTGACCTGATCCACCTCACCGGCGTAGTTCACCTTCTGCCCGGCGATGCGCACCACCCGGGCCGGGATGCCCACCGCGGTACTATCCTCCGGAATTTCCTTGAGCACCACGGAGTTGGCGGCAATGCGGCTGTTATCCCCCACCTTGATGGGGCCCAGCACCTTGGCCCCGGTGCCGATCAGCACATTGTTGCCAATGGTGGGGTGGCGCTTGCCCACGTCCTTACCGGTGCCGCCCAGGGTGACGCCGTGGTAGATCAGGCAGTCATCCCCGATTTCGGCCGTCTCGCCGATGACGATGCCCATGCCGTGGTCAATGACCAGGCGGCGGCCAATGGTGGCGCCGGGATGAATCTCAATCCCGGTGCGGCGGCGGCTGTGCTGGGAGATGGCACGGGCCAGGAACTTCAGATTATGCTGGTAGCACCAATGGGCCCTGCGATGGCTGCTAACGGCCTTGATGCCGGGGTACAGAAGAAAAATTTCCAAGCCGCTGCGGGCCGCCGGGTCTCTGGCCTGATAGGCGGCAATGGTCTCTCTCAAATCTTTAAACATAAATGATATCGTCCTTTCCTTCCATTATAAGTATATGTCACAAGCAGGAAAGGGGCGACATCGCCACAAAAGCCTCAGGCACATCCCAAGTCAACCGACCTCCAACTCAAATTCCCACGAAAAAACTAGGATATGTGAAGTATAACCGAGAAAAGCCCGTCTGTCAAGAGATTCTCGCAAGGGTTCCGAAAGGGCAAAGGACTGCGGCGCGGGGCAGGGAAGGATATTGCAAATAAAAAAACAAGATGGTATACTACTAAAATAGAAAAATAGCGGACAGTGTTCTGGAGGCAGTAGCATGGGAGCAGAGAGAATTGTAAAAATCGTGGTGGGGCTGGCATTGGTGGGGCTGTTGGTTCTGCTGTGCCTTTCCGGACCTTACCATGAGCCGGACGGCACGGTGAAGCCTCTGTTTGGCACGGTGAGGGTGCAGCTTGCTTCCGGCCGCTACCCGGCGGATACCCGGGAATTGACGGCGGTGCTGCAAAGCGGGGAGACGGAGGCCCTCTCCCTGTTCAAAAACCTGGTGGCGGCGGATTTCAGCGGCAGTTCCTGCTATGAAGAAATCGCGGCCTGGGCCAGGGAAAACCCTTCTGTGCTGGTGAAATACACGGTGACCCTGCCCGATGGCAGCGTATACGGCAGCGATACCAGCACCATAGAGCTGGGCAGTGGGCCGGTGGGGGATATCGATGCCCTCTGCCGGGCGCTGAAGGCTCTGCCCAAGCTGAACCAGGTGAAGCTGGGCACGGTGGGGGAAGGCGCGGCCATCAGCCTTTCGGACGCCGCCGCCCTGCGCAGCGCATTGCCGGAGGTGAAATTTGACTTCGGCCTCTCCCTCATGGGCCAGAGCATAGCACCGGACGCGGAAACGCTGGATCTCAGCGCCCTGACCCCGGAGGAAGTGCCGGACGCGGCGGCGGTGCTGTCCTGCCTGACGAACCTGAAAGAGATCGACCTGGGCAGCCAGGACAGCAGCAGCCTGAACTGGGAGGAGATCGGCCTGCTGGCGGAGGCCTGCCCCGATGCGAAGCTGAATTATCGCTTCTCCCTCTACGGCCAGGAGCTGAGCCTGGACGCGGAGAGCCTGGACTTTAACCACACCGCCATTGACGATGAAGGGGCCGCCATCCGGCAGATTCTGCCCCTCATGAAAAACTGCACCTATCTGGATATGGACTACTGCGGCGTGTCCAACGAGGCTATGGCTGCCATCCGGGAGGAGAACCCCAATGTGGAGGTAGTATGGCGGATATGGTTCGGTGAAAATTACAGCGTCCGCACCGACACGGAGCGGATTTTGGCCTCCAAGCCCACGGTGGGCGGCATGATCTACGACGGTTCTGTGCTGCAATACTGCACCAAGCTGAAATACCTTGACCTGGGCCACAACGACGATCTCAGCGACCTGAGCTTCGTTTCCACCATGCCGGAGCTGGAGGTGCTGATTATTGCCATGACCAACATCAGCGACCTGAGTCCTCTGACCAACTGCCCCAAGCTGGAGTATCTGGAGATTCAGGAGACCCCGGTTGCCGACCTGAGCCCCCTGGCCAGCTGCACGGACTTGGCCCACCTGAACATCTGCAACCTGAAAAACGTGACCGACGCCTCCCCTCTCTACGGGCTGAGCAAGCTGGAACGGCTGTGGGTGGGCACCAACACCCCCATCCCCGAGGAGCAGAAAACGGAATTGAAGGCAAAGCTGACCGGCTGCGATGTGAACACCGCGGTGGGGGATCCCCATGAGAAGTGGCGCTTCACCCGCTATGACCCGGAGGAGCCCAAGTATTACTGGGTACCCCGCCATGAGCTGCTGCGGGAGCAGATGGGCTATAACTATCAGGAGTACAGCTTCTACTGGCTGGATCCCAAGTGCGGCGACCCGGCACCGGCGGAGTTCGCCGGGATGTTTGGCCGGGAAGTATATGGAGCGTAATGAAGGATATTGAGGACATTGAGGTATAGTGTGAAAAACACACTATTCTATATAAAAACGGCGTGCCGCTTGCCGCAAAGCGGCAGCCGCGGCACATGCCGAAAATCCCCATTCTGCCGTATGTGGAGATTTTCATTCCTGTTTGTGCTGCCGATGATGCGGCAGAATGGAGATTTTCATGCATAAGAAACTTTTCTGTACAGTCATGCTCTCGGCGCTGCTGTCCGTCCTGCTTCTGGTGGGCTGCAGGCAGCTGGGAGGGGAGCCTGTTGCCCCCCGGGAGAGCTTTTCCGCCGGTGACGTTTCCCAGGATACCAAGAGCGTCACCATGGTGATCACCGCCGACGAGATCGAGAAGCTGGACCGGCTTCCGGGCCTGCTGATGGCCGATCTGCGGGGCAGCGAATGCTATGAGGAAATCTACGCCTGGGCCCAGGCCCATCCGTCGGTTTCCGTCCGCTATGACGTGCCGCTGCCCAACGGCAACACCGTCACCAATGAGATCACGGCCCTGAACATGAGTATGCTGACCCACGACGGGGTGGAGCAGCTGATCCGGGCGGCGGCCTGCCTGCCCCAGCTCACCGCCATTGATCTGGGCGCGGCCCGGGCGGACTTCGGCTGGGAGGATGCGGCGGCCATCGCCCAGGCCTTCCCGAACCTGTCCCTCAGCTATACCGGGGCGCTTTACGGCAAGACGGTGCGCCTTCTGGATACGGCCATTGACCTGAAATATATCCCCATCCAGGACGGCGGCGCGGAACTGCGGCTGGCTTTGCAGAGTATGCCCAAGCTGAAAACCCTGGACATGGACAGCTGCGGCCTCAGCAATGAGGAGATGGCCGCCATCCGGGATGACTTTCCCAATGTGAAGGTGATCTGGCGCGTCTGGTTCGGCGACAGCTACAGCGTCCGCACCGATGTGGAAAAAATTCTGGCCTCCAAGCCCTCCGAGGGCGGAATGCTGACCCCGGAGAACACCCAGGCACTGCAATACTGCACCGATGTGAAGTATCTGGATCTGGGACACAATCCGGATCTGACGGATATCTCCTTTGTCGCTTTTATGCCCAAGCTGGAGGTCTGCATCCTGGCCATGGATTACTGGAGCGATGCCACGCCCCTTGCTAACTGCACCAACATGGAGTATCTGGAGGTGCAGGAGACCGACTTGACCGACCTGAGCCCCCTGGCGGGTCTGGTGAATCTGAAGCACCTGAACATCTGCAATCTGGATTCCGGCGACACGGTGGATCTGAGCCCCCTCTATGGCATGAGCAAGATGGAGCGGCTCTGGATCGGCGGCTGGACGCCCATTGACCGCAGCCAGCTGGAAGAATTGCAGGCACACATGCCCGATGCCGAGATCAACACCACCGTGGGCGATCCCACGGAGGGCCGCTGGCGCTATGTGGATCTGAACCTGGACACCTGGCAGTACATTCAGCACCCCAGATACATCCAGCTCCATGAGCAGTTTGGCTATACGAACAAGGACTACGCCTTCTACTGGAATGACCCGCTCTATCCGCCGGAATCCGTTCTTGACGGCAGCGCCGGTGAGGAGTAAAATCAGACATCCTTTTGGAAAAGAGAGATGCGTATGCAGAACCAAAAAATTCTGATCCTGGACTTCGGCGGCCAGTATAACCAGCTGATTGCCCGCCGGGTGCGTGAATGCAATGTGTATTGCGAGGTAAAGCCCTTTGACATGAGTCTGGAGGAGATCCGGGCCTATGATCCCCTGGGCATCATCTTCACCGGCGGCCCCAACAGCGTCTATGCCGCGGATTCGCCCCATGCGGACAAGGGAATCTACAGCCTGGGCGTGCCCATCCTGGGTATCTGCTACGGCTGCCAGCTGCTGAGCCATGAGCTGGGGGGCCTGGTCACTGCCGCCCAGGACGATTCCGCCCGGGAATACGGTAAGACCCAGACCTGGTTTGACCCTTCCTGCGCCCTTTTCAAGGGCCTGCCGGAGAGCAGCATCACTTGGATGAGCCATGGCGACTATATGGCCCGGGTGCCGGCGGGCTTCCGTCTGGCGGCCCATTCCCAGGCCTGCCCCACTGTGGGCATCTGTGACGAGGAACGGAAGTTCTACGGCGTGCAGTTTCACCCGGAGGTGAACCACACCGAGTACGGTAAGCAGATGCTGCACAACTTCCTCTATGAGATCTGCGGCGCCGAAGGGAACTGGACCATGGCCGATTATAAGCGCCGGGCCGTGGAGGAAATCCGGGCCAAGGTGGGCGGCGGCAAGGTGCTGCTGGCCCTGTCCGGCGGGGTGGATTCCTCTGTGGCTGCCGCCCTGCTGGCGGAAGCGGTGGGCAGCCAGCTGACCTGCGTTTTCGTGGATCACGGCCTCCTCCGCAAGAACGAGGGGGACGAGGTGGAGCAAGCCTTTGCCAAGTGGGATATCAACCTGATCCGCTGCAATGAGGAGGCGCGCTTCCTCACTGCCCTTGCCGGGGTAGAGGAGCCGGAGCACAAGCGCAAGATCATCGGCGAGGAGTTCATCCGGGTGTTCGAGCGGGAAGGCAAAAAGATCGGCGCTGTGGACTATCTGGCCCAGGGCACCATTTATCCCGATGTGATCGAATCCGGCAAGGGGGATGCCGCTGTGATTAAGAGCCACCATAATGTGGGCGGCCTGCCGGATTTTGTGGATTTCAAGGAGATTATTGAGCCGCTGCGTATGCTCTTCAAGGATGAGGTGCGGCAGTTGGGCCGGGAGCTGGGGTTGCCGGAATTGCTGGTGATGCGCCAGCCCTTCCCCGGCCCCGGTCTGGGAATAAGGGTCATCGGCGCCCTGACCAAGGAAAAGCTGGATCTGCTGCGGGAGGCGGATGCCATCTTCCGGGAGGAGATCGCCGGCGCGGGATTGGACAAGCTGCTGAACCAGTATTTTGCTGCCCTGACCAATATGCGCTCCGTGGGCGTCATGGGGGATGGGCGTACCTATGACTATGCCATCGCCCTGCGGGCGGTGGAGACTTCCGACTTCATGACCGCCGGCTGGGCCCGCATCCCCTACGATGTGCTGGATCGGATCTCGGTGCGCATCGTCAATGAGGTGCGAGGGGTGAACCGGGTGCTCTATGACGTGACCTCCAAACCCCCGGCCACCATCGAGTTCGAGTGATGCAGCCGGGTCAGCGATAACAGAAAGACCTTCCGGTATATCTTGAAAGTGGAGATGAGGCGGAAATGGAAACGAAAGTAACCGTGATCGTGGACAATAAGGCATATGAAGATTTAGCGGGAGAATGGGGCCTTTCTATTCTGGTGGAGTATGAAAACAAGAAGATCCTTGTGGACGCAGGGGCCTCCGAGCTGTTTGTAAAGAATATGGAACGGCTGGGATTCCGTATAGAAGATGTTGACTATGGGGTGCTGAGCCATGCCCATGGAGATCACGCCAACGGAATGCCCTATTTTTTCAAGAGAAATTCCAAAGCAAAGTTTTATCTGCGGGAGAGCACGGCGGAAAACTGCTATTCCAGGAAGTTTATTTTCCACAAATATATAGGGATCCCCCGGCATATTCTGACGGCGTATTCGGATAGAATAGAGATCGTCTCTGGGGATTACGAGCTGATGAAGGGGGCCTATCTGATCCCCCACAAAACAAAGGGGCTGGAAGCCGTCGGCAAGCGTGAAAAAATGCTTCAGCGCACCGCCCGCGGTTGGAAGCCGGACGATTTTTCCCATGAGCAGAGCCTGGTGTTGGATACGGATAAGGGACTTCTGATCATCAATAGCTGTTCCCATGGGGGCGCCGTAAACATCATACAGGAAGTAGGGGAAACTTTCCCGAACCGGCATATATATGGGCTTATTGGGGGACTGCATCTTTTCAATAAATCGGAGGATGAGATTCGCGATACGGCCAGGAAAATCCAGGAGACAGGGATCGATTTCGTCTGCACCGGCCATTGCACAAAGGATCGGGCCTATCAAATCATGAAAGAAGAACTGGGAGACCGGGTGGAGCAGTTCCGGGTCGGGCTGAATATGACGTTCTGAGGCGCCCGTCTTTTGTGGGAGTGCTTGCGATAGCTTTATATTTGTAAAGAAAAAGAGCGAAGGGATCAAATCAGAATCCCTTCGCTCTTTTTCTATGCCGGCCCCTGTATGGCCGCAGGATTTTATTGCCCGGCGGGTAGGAGACCTGTTCCGTTGCTTTGCATCCAGACCGTCCCGGCGGGGGTATAAAACACCTGAGCGCCCATGCCGTCAAGGGCCTGCCCGGTGTCCTTACCGGCCTGGTCAGCGGTGACGATTACATAGCGGGGGTCAAGGGCATCCAGAAGCAGCAGGCCGTTTTCATAGTCCCGGCCATGGTAGCTGGCGTGATACAGGTCAACCGGGTGAAGGGGCAGGCGCAGCAGCTCCCCGGTGCGGGCGGTATAGGCATCCCCCGGGAAAAAGAGCTCGGTCTCACCATGTTTCACCGCAATGGCCAGAGAATAGTTGTTGTCATTCTGGTAGCTGGTTTCCTCCGGCGGATACACCACAAGCCGCAGGTCGCCATAGGTGAAGTGCCGGGGCCGGGCCAGAACCAGGCGCGGAATCCCCTGGACATCCAGCGCATCGTTCAAGGCCCGGAAGCTGTCCTTCTCCTTGGCATAATAAGGCTCCACTACCAGCCCAATGGGGTAGGTCTGCGCCAGCGCCTGGGCAGAACCGATGTGATCCTTATCCGGGTGGGTCAGGATCAGGCAGTCAATGCGGCTGACATTCTTCTGCCGGAGCAGGGCGCAGATGGCCTCGTAGTCCTGGGCCTCGCCGGTGTCGATCATGACGCTTTTCCCGCCGCTGAGCAGCAGGGTGCAGTCCGCGTCCTCCGCCGTTTGCAGGAAGTAAAAATCCGCCGCTTCCTTCGGCACGCCGGGGGCCATGACCCGGTGGAGCGCAAGGACAAGTCCCCCGGTCAAAAGCACCAGGCCCAGAAGGCGCAGCAGGATAATATAAATACGTTTCATGCGCTTACCTCCCCCTGAAAAGAGGAAAACATCAAAGCCCCGCCGGGGGTCAGGTCATCCTGAACCCAGCCGTGGAGTTTGTCGCAGTCCCAACGAATGGCCCCGTGAATTTCAACAGAATTGGAGAGCGCCCAGCCGCACCAGCTGAGCCCGTTTTGGTTCATAAAATCCACAAAGGCCTGGGCCGGGGCCATATCCAGGGCCTGATACTGCTCCAGAAGCAGCGCTTCCTCCTGCTGCCCATCCGTAAAGTCCTCATACTGGATGCCCCACTCGGTCACAAAGACCGGGAAACCGGCAGCAAGGGCTTTCTCCAGCCAATACAGAGAGGCCTCCTCCCCACCGGGAGAAACATCAATGTATTTATGATAGCTGTACATCAGGTTTTCATAGGGAAGCGGCTGCGCCATGGCCTCCTGGATCTGGGTGGAATACTTCGGTGTGCCCACCAGCACCACCGCCTCGGGGGCGTTTTCCCGGATGACAGGGATGATCCGGTCCGCATAAGCGGCAATATCCTCCCACCCGGTGTCGCCGTTGGGCTCGTTGCAGATTTCATACAGGACATTGGGCACACCGGCATAGTGCCGGGAAATCTGAGCAAAGAATTCCTCGGCAGCCTCCACATGGGTCAGGGGGTTGCTGTCGCTGAGAATGTGCCAGTCCACGATCACATACAGATCCTGGGCGATGGCGTTTTCAATGGCGATATAGAGCATATCCAGGCTGTAGGGTTCCTCCAGATAACCGGCCTTCGTCTCGCTGTACAGGGCCAGACGCAGCACATTGGCGCCGTATTCCTTCAGCGTTTGCATGGCGGCGGCGTTGATATAGCGGGGATACCAGCCCAGCCCGTGGGTGCTCATACCCCGCAGGGCGACCGGCTGGCCCGCCTCATCCACCAAGGTGCCGCCGCTGACATGAAGGGCGGGAACCACGGGAGCCACAGGAGCCACAGGCGGCTCCTCCTCCCGGGCGCAGGCGCTTCCGGCCAGCACCAAGGCCAGAATCAGGAGAACACAGAAAAGTTTACGCATACTCCAAATCCTCAAACAAGCGAACGTTTTCTACGGAGCTCAGGTTCTCAGGATAAATACAGGCCAGGACGTAATCGTAGTCATTCTCCCGGATCATGTCCAGCACGTTCTCCATCTCACCGCCCATAACATAAACCATGTCCAGTTGGCTGCAATTCTGGGCCAGATAGCAGCCCAGGGGGCAGGAATAGGAGTCGTTCAAAAGAAGAACCCGCGGCCCATCGGGCAGGTTTCCGTTCTCGATGGAGAGCACATCGTGCAGCCCGCGCAGGAAGGAGAGGTCATAACTGCTCTCATTGAACAGATCCTCCCGCACCTCCGCTTCAAAGCCGTCATCCACCAAGGCACCGCGAAAGCCGCCGCTGTATTCCCGCTGCTTCCCGCTGTCCTTGGTGCGCAGAAGGTAGCTGCCATCATCCAGGGGATAATAGATGGAAAAATCCTCGGCTCCGCTGCTGTAGTACAGGCCCGTCCGGCGGCCCTGACTGCCAAACATTGCGGAAGGATAGGTTTCGATGGTATAGCTATCCAGATCCCGGGTGACGCCGTTTGGATCCAGCACCAGCTCCGTTGTCTGCTCCAGCCAGTCCAGAATGCGGCAGTAGGCCGCAAAGGCGGCGGGTGTGGTCCAGTGGTGGTCGGTCTTATAAAAGCTCTGCGCATAGCCAAGGCCGCTGTCCTCCGGCAGAGAGCGCAGGTCCAGACAGGGGACATTGTAATGCCGCAGCCAGGCCAGCAGGTCATCCGCCTCGGGATAGAAGCTGTTGTAGGGCAGGCCGGAATACCGGGCCTCCTCCGGAGCCAGCTTCATGGGCGTGATGACGACACCGCTTTGGGCGCCGTATTGGGCGGCAAAATCCTTCAGCAGGCGGAAGTTGATGGCAATTTTGCGCTGGTCATCGCCAAAGCCCGCATAGAAGTTCCCGCTGTGCAGATAGCCCAGCTTATCCTCCACCAGATCCATGTTGTTGAGCTCATGCTTGCCCAGGGTCTTCTGCATCAGACCATAGGCTTCCACCATGTCCCGGCGCAGAACAACCTCCTCCTGAACAAATTCGTCCACGTCCTCAATGACGCCTTTCAGGCCGGTCTCGTTGGACAGATCCTCTATCAGCACCTGCCGCTGCCGGAGGGCAGCAAAGAAGTTGCAGGCCGAGAAGCCCAGCCAGACCAGCAGCAGGAGAAGCCCGGCCATTTTATAGGGATTTTTCAGAAATGCTTTCATAGCCTCACCCGTGAGGCGGCGCCAGGCGCCGCTAGAAGTTGAAGTAAATAAAGGGATTATAGTCGCTGCGCACCAGATAGATGACACACACGGCAAAGAGAGCCACCATGGCAGGGGGATAGAGGGCCGACAGCCGGGGCAGCTTCCAATGCAGGCGGCCAAACAGCCGCTCCGCCCAGCCGCGCAGGGTCTCCGGCGGGATGCAGACCAGAAGGCTCAGCAGGAACCAAAGCCAATTCTCCCGCAGGAACATCAAGGCCACAGGGCTGAAGAAGCCGTTCCCATTGGCCATGAACATATTCGCGGCATATTCCCCGAAGCAGTACAGATTGTCCGCCCGGAACAGGACCAAGCCGAAATTGACCACCAGCAGCAGATAGATGTGCCGCCAGACCTTGCCCTTGCCGGGCCATTTGTCAAAGCCCACCAGCCTTTCCAACAGGCTAAAGAGGAAATGCCACATGCCCCAGAGGATGAAGGTCCAGTTGGCACCATGCCAGATGCCGGTGCAGAGCCAGACAATGAACAGGTTGCGCACCGTTTTATCCGCGTTTTCCGTCCGGGAGCCGCCCAGGGGGAAATACAGATATTCCCGGAACCAGCGGGTCAGGGAGATGTGCCAGCGCCGCCAGAAGTCGTTCACAGAATCGGAAATGTAGGGATAATTGAAGTTCTCCTGAAAAGAGAAGCCGAACATACCGCCAAGGCCGATGGCCATATCGGAATAGGCGGAGAAATCCAGAAAGATTTGCAGGGTATAGGCAAAGGAGCCCAGCCAGGCCAGGGAGGCCGGCACCAGATACTGGGTGTGCCACAGGTTGGTCACGCCGAAGATATGGTCGGCAATGGCGCCCATGCTGTTGGCCAGAAGGAGCTTTTTGGCCAGGCCCAGGATGAAGCGGCAGAGACCGCCGCAAAACTGCTGCATATTCTCCCTGCGGCACAGAAGCTGCTGCTGAATTTCATTATAGCGGACGATGGGCCCGGCCACAAGCTGGGGAAACAGGCAGATATACAGCGCCAGCGCAAAGGGGTTCTTCTGAACCGGGGTGTCCCGGCGATAGACATCGATCACATAGGACATGGCCTGGAAGGTGAAGAAGGAGATGCCCAGGGGGAGGGCGATGGCAGAGACGGAGAGAAGGCTGCGCCCGGCCAGGGTATTGAGGGTATCCACGGCGAAGTTCAGGTACTTGAACACGAACAGGATGCCCAGGTTCAGGACGATGGCCAGGATCAGGCCGAAACGCCGCAGGCCGTCAGAGGCCTTTTCGCTGCCTGCCGCCAGGCCCAGCAGATAGTTGCCCAGGCAGGACAGCAGCAGAAGGATGATATTTTTGGGTTCTCCCCAGGCATAGAACACCAGGCTGGCGATCAGCAGCAGGCCGTTGCGCACCCGGATGCCCAGCCGCCCCACCGTGTAATAGAGAAGCACGACAACGGGGAGAAAATAGAGAAGAAAGATAACACTTGAAAAGAGCATGGAAGCAATGCGCTCCTTTTCCAGAGTAATTCAGGCGGTAAGAAAAATTTGGCTTGGGGGATGTTACACCGTCGCTTCCTGGCCGCTGCCCAGAAGCCTTGCGGTGAAGCCCTCGCTTGCCAGCAACGCGTCCCGGTTAAGCACCTCATACAGGTTGGGGCGCACCTCACTTTTGCGCAGCTCCAGCAAGTACCCCTCAAAGTTCAGGGTAAACGCCTGGGGCAGGGTCTGGGCATCGGCATCGGAAACCCGCAGGTAGGCAAAGTTGAAGTCCTCCACCATGACGCTCCCGCCGCCCTCGATGGGGAAGCTGCGGCCAATGGTGATGCGGGGCAGCTTTCGCTGGGATTGCTGGAGGGGCTGCATCCGCTTTTGGATATTCACCGACAGGTCGGAGAACACGCTCACCGTGGGCTGCATGATGTTGCTCATGCTGTGGTGCCGGTCAAAGACGATCTGCATATAGTTCTCTTTGTCCTCGCCCTCCATGCCGTCGATGCGCAGGCCGTACTTCCAGCCGTTATCCACCTGGGAGACGCTGGCCACCGCGCATTGCAGCCGGGCGGTATACTCCCGATCCCGGATGGTCACGTCCAGGGGCACATCCTCCCGGGAGCGCACCGGCTCCGGCAGAACCACAGCCAGTCCGTTTTCGGAGACATCCAGGGTGGTACCCTCCAATGTGCGGCCTTCGCCGCTGACCTCCACCGGCAGGGAGACCCGGAAACGGTCGCTGGAGCGGAGATTGCGCCGGCCGGCCACAAACAGCAGCGCCATCACCAGGTTGAAGCCGTTGACCAGGATCCAGTACAGCAGCACAACGCCGCCATAGTTGCGGTAAATGACCACATCGGTGAAGCAGATCACCAGCGCCACCAGATCCAGCAGCAGCAGGATCATGTGGGGCAGGCCCAGCATCAGATCGCCGCCGTTATCCGTGTGGGATTTTTCCGTGATATGGAATTTTTTCAGCTTGATAAACAGAGCCTCGGCCAGAATGGGCAGGATCAGATAGGGGAAGATGATGGTGTCAATGATGTTGGACCAGCGGTAGGAACGGATCTTGCCGGAGGACAGCTTCAGGGCGTGGTTATACAGCAGGAAGGAGGGCAGCCAGATCAGCAGCAGCCCCCGCAGATCGCAGATGACCACAGGGATATGGAACACCACAAACAGGATGGGCGACATGATATAGACGAAGCGGCGGAGGAAGGTGAACCAGTAGAGCAGGGCAGAGAAATAGGACAGCTTCGTCTGAAATTTCAGCTTGGGGTTAAACATCACGTGGGTGTGGCGCATGGAATAGACGCAGCCGCGGCCCCAGCGCTCCCGCTGGCGGATCAGGCTTTCAAAGTCATTGGGGGCAAGGCCATGGGCCAGGGCCTTATCGATGGCATAGCAGGTGTACCCGGCGGCCTGGATTTTGATGCCGGTCTCAAAGTCCTCGGTAATGGTGCCGGTGGCGATGCCGCCCACCTCATCCAGGGCCGCCCGGGAAATCAGGGTGTTGGAGCCGGCATAGATGGCCGCGTTGGCGCGGTTCCGGCCCACGTTGATCTCACGGAAGAAAAAGTCCTGCTCGTTGGGGATGCGGCCCTCACTGTACAAAAAGTACTGGAACAGATCCGGGTTATAGAAGCTCTGCGGGGACTGGATAAAGCCCATCTTGAAGTCCGGGTCCAGCTCCTCCTCCGTGCGGGGACGCCAGTGGCCGTCCTCCTCATCCTTCTTGAACTGGGGCAGGAACATATAGGGAATAGTCTCCATCAGGAAATCGGAGGTGGGGATCATATCCGCGTCAAAGGTGGCTATGTAAGGGGAATGGGTCTTGGACAGGGCGTTATTCAGGTTGCCGGCCTTGGCCAGCTTATTGTCGGCCAGGCCCAGATAGCCCACGCCCAGCTCCTTGGCCAGCTCCGCCACGGCGGGGCGGTTGCCGTCATCACAGAGGTAGACATGCACCTTGCCGGGATCGGGATAGTGCATATGCTTGCAGCCGTTGGCGGTCTTATACAGCAGGGACACTTCCTCGTTGTGGGTGGCGATGAACACATCCACATCCGGGTACAGCTCCAGCGGGATCTCCGGCTTTTCCGGCACCACCATGTGGTGCATATCGGAATAGTGCAGAAAGGCCTCAAGGGCGGAGATGGCCTCCGCCACCACCAGGAGGATGCCGCACACGAAAGCCAGAATTCCGTATTGCTGCATGCTGGGAATGGTGAAGAAGATACGCCACAGAATGTAGATGGTCATGGAGATCGTGGCAAGCCACATCCAAACCCGGTTGGTGCCTTTGGTAAGCCTTACGCTTTGTACACGCTTGTTTTGCTTCATGAACTTTCCTCTCCGTTTTGAAAAAGCGACTATCGAATTTGCCGGTAACGGCGTACCAGCACGGTGCTGACGAGAAAGACCATGATCAGCAGGGACGCAATGATGGTGTTGACGCTGGAATTTGTATGGTAAACGGAGAACTCCTGAAACATGCTAATGTTTTCATCCATAAACGCGCCCCGCAGGTGCAGGACATCCTTCACGCACTGGGCTTCTTCCGCACCGGTATCCCGCCGCTGATCCACGGACAGGCCGGTGCTCTCCTCCGTGACGGGGGAGGTAATATAGGAGTAATCGCCAAAGGCGCTGTCCTCCCGCAGCAGGGCGTTGCCCAGGTAGCGCACGGTGCCGTCAATGAATCCGGCCAAATAATCATCATCCAGCACGGTTTTGCGCAGTTCGGAATAACGGTGCTCCACCAGTTGGTCAAATTCCTCCATCTGAACCAGCGCCTCATACCAGGGATAGCTGTAAAACACAAAGGCATCGAAATCCAGCAGCCCGTGCCAGTTGTCCATGGCGCCGTCATAATCCCAGTAGGGCCCGGCGGTCAGCTTGCCCCAGGGGGCCTTGTACATATAGGTGGAGTGAAGCCCGGCGTCATAGTTGCAGAAGAACTCATTGAGAACCAGATAATCCGCAAAGGACTCCAGATCCACCAAGTCCCCCAGCCGGTTCCAGGAATTGCTGTCCTGGTTATAAAGGAGCATTTCAATTTGGGAAATTTCCTTCTCAATATCGGCGATGGCCTCCGGCGTGGCATTTCCGTTCTTGGGGTATTCCAGGGAGAAAACGGTTTCCTGTTTCTTGCTGTTTATATCCACATGGGTGTTATAGCCCTCCCGGGTGCCCCAGGTATCCAGCGTGATTTCATCTTCGGAATACCGGTCCCGGGAAAGCAGATAGCCGCTGCCCACATGGTAGCCGGAGGCGTCCTTCTGAATATTCACCCGCTCCGGCGAGACCTTGACGGATTCGCACATCATGTAGAGACCGCCATAATAATACCCGCCGTCCCGGGCAAAGAGAACCTCGCAATACCGCAGATCCGGGGTGGAGGCTTCGACCTGCCCGGCAATGTTATACACCAGGTAGTTGCGGATGCGGGACTTATCATGGACAGTGGGGCTCAAAACCCAGGTGTCGTCCGTGCCGATGCCCATCATGCTGAGGGGTTGCTCCTCCCCCTCCTCATTTTCCAGCTTCAGGGTATACTGATACTTTGGCAGGCCGCTTAAAGGGTTGGCGGAGGAATTGCCCCGCACCTTGATGCGGCCATCACTGCTGAGGGAAGGTTCATCGGAAAGGCAGTTGCGGTGCCCGGCATTGTCATACACGCGGATGTGCATGGAAAAGTAGGGGTCAATGCCCGCCGGGACTTCAAAGGCATCCGTCTCCGCCACATATTTCTTATAGCTGACGATCTCCTGCCCGCCGGTATCAATGACCACCAGGGGCAGGTGGCTGACAAAGTCCTCCCCCACCATGCGGTCTGCCGGGATGGCGGTGACGCCCAGCGTGGGGTCGGCGTCCCCATTGACAATATGGTCGATATAGCGCTCCGCGTTTGGGGCGGCATGGCGCTGCACCAGCCCGGCACCCACGCAGAAAAGCACGGTCAGGCCGCAGACCAGCGCGCATATCCATAGTTTACGTTTCATACCGGAATGCTCCAAGCAAAGGGGGCTGTCAGGCGGTGATCTCGTCGTTCTGACAGACCAGATTTACATACTGAACCGATTCCAGGGCATAGAGCGCCTTGGTGATCTCCGGGCTGCCGCCGTTCTTTTCCAGCAGGGCGGCGCTGAGCTCATAAATATACTCGGCCTCCTCGGCGGTGCTGTTCTTGACCTTCAGCTTGGCCTTGCCCTTGTACTGGTTGGCTATGACCGCCTCCACCTGGGTGTCCTCCGGGCTTCCGGCGCTGCGGACGATGAGCAGATACCGGTCGTTATCCTTCACGGTGCCCAGAATCAGCAGCAGGCAGAAAATGACCGCGCTGCCGATGCCGGCGATCAGGTAGTCGCAGATGCCGCAACACACGCCCACCGCGATGGCCCAGAAGATATAGGTGGTGTCCCGGGGGTCCTTGATGGCGGTGCGGAAACGGACGATGGACAGGGCACCCACCATGCCCAAAGACAGGGCAATGTTGTTGCCAATGACGCACATGATGAGGGTGGTCACCAGGGTCATCATCCACAGGGACACATTGAACTTGGCGCTGTAGGAAGCGCCCACATGGGAAAAGCGATAGGATATGTAGATCACGGCGCCCAGCGCGATGGCGCAGAGGAAGCTCAGCAAAATCTCCTGCAAAGAGAGGCTTCCCGCGTTGTTGGAAAGATAATAGATCAGATCGTCGCTCATGGCTTATTCTCCTCTTAATCCAAATTGACGGCAGCGGCAATACTTGCTGCTGGATATACTGAGCATATCGACCGCGGAAAGCGCGTCCTGAATATAGCTCAGCAGAAAATGATTGTACTTGACCTCCAGCGTCACCTCCCCCGGCGGGCCCACCGGGGCGAACTGTACATCGGGGTCGAACAGCCGGATGCTGCCCTCGTTGGAGCGCAGACGGCCATCCAGAGTGATGCGGATATCATTGGTGGGGCAGAAGAAGGCGGCCCGGTCGTATTCGACCATGCAGACGGGCCGGTAGGCCCCCAGCTGCATCAGCCGCTCCATGTACTGGCCAAACGCGCCATAGTCCTCCAGACAGGAATAATCCCCGGCGATCAGCTGCTCCGCCTGTTGGCGGCGCAGGGTCAGGCTCCGCTTCCGCTGCAGGTTGCCCTGCTTCTGCTTCAGCTCCAGCTTTGCCGTGGGCTCCTCCAGGTCGTAGACCCGGAGGCGAACCTTTTTCCGGGCTTCCAGACCGGCCATTTTGTCATAATAATCCAGGGCATCCGGGGTGTCGAAATAAAGGGATCGCACGATATAACCACCATCGTTGCTGTGGGTGTCCCGCCGCAAGAGCTGGGACAAAAGAAATTCCATCCGGGAGGCATCCAGCGGGCCAAGCCCGTATTTTTGCTCCCTGCGAAAAACCTCCGACTGCTGCATAGCCTCACTCCTTTGTGTCAGGCAGAGAAATTCGGGATGCCCTGACCGTTTTTCGATCAAAGCGGTCAGGGCATCCCGAATCTGGGTATAGCGCTTTTTCGGCACGGGCAGCACCTCGCCGGTGGCCAGTGTTACGCAGTAGCGCTCAATTTTTGCCACATAATCGCTGTTGACGCAAAAACTTCTGTGGATGCGGTAAAAGCTGGGGGGAAGCTGCATCTCCAGTTCCTTCATGGACAGGGGAACCTGCTTTCGCTCATTGAGAGTGTAAAGAATACACTCGTTGTCCATCGCCTGGATGTAGAGCAGGGTGCCGGTATCAACAAACTGATTGACCGCATCGGTCTTAATTACCAGCACCGGTGTTTTCCTGCGGGCGCTTTTCGATATCAGCTTCCTGACATAGTGGTAGGTCTGGGTGCTGACCCGGACGGGGAAGATCTCCTCCCCCACCAGCTCATTCCATTCATTGGAGATGTGCATGTGGTAAAGCCGCCATTCCCCTTTTTCCTGATGGTAGCATATCGTCACCCGCTGCCGGACGGCGCTGATCAGCTGGGCGTCCTCATCGGAATACAGGGCGTACTGCCCCAGGACGATGAGCTGATCCTCACTGCCGGTCTCGATCAGCCGGAAGTCCGGCGCCTCCAGCTGGTATGCGGGCATAACAAAACCATCCTTGAATAAACTCCGGATGGCCGCCGCCCCGGAAACCAGCAGGTTCCCCGGCCCCAGCCACACGCAGCGCTCCGAGAGAACGGAGAACAGGGGCTCTATGTTCAGGCGGTAATATTCCCGGACGATTTTCAGCGTATTTTCACAAATTGTCTCCCGTTTCAGCTCCATACTGCCTGCCTTTTTCTTACAATTCTTAGCTGCGTTAGTATAGCACAGGCAGTATGTGCCCATGTCCAGAGAAAATTTGCGAATGATGCACCGGGGGGGGGCGAATGAGCCATAAAGCCTCCGGCCCGGCAGCCGGAAAAAGCGGGGTGAAAAAGCGCGGAAGCGCTTGACAACAAAGGCCCGATGCACTACTATGTTATATACTGGCGATTGGTATACTGGCGATTGGTATACTGGCGATTGGTGCACTGGCGATTGGTGCACTGGCGATTGGTGCACTGGCGATTGGTGCACTGGCGATTGGTGCACTGGCGATTGGTGCACTGGCGATTGGTGCCGAAAGGCATCGTGGTTCTCCTGGCAAGCAGGATCGTGGATGCAGGAGAGGCCCGGGCACCGGCTGAAAAAATGAAAACTGTTGCCTGGGTTAGGGGAAGATACGTATGAACAACACAGACGGTAAATACCTGATTGGTGAAAGCGAACAGAGAAAAATACTGCAAGATATCGCGGCAGGCATCTGGCGGGTCGAACTGGCGGAGGGCCGGGCGCCCCAATTGTATGGGGATGCCGGTATGCTGGCGATCCTGGGGGCGGAGCCGGGGCTGAACCCGGAGCAGCTTTATGCCTATTGGCACCAGCGGATCGAACCGGCATATCTTGATTATGTGGATAAAGCGGTGGAGCGGGTGCTGGCAACGGGCCAGCCGGGAGAAGTGGAGTACCTGTGGAACCATCCCCAGCGGGGCAAGACGGTGGTTCGCTGTGACGCGACCCTGGCCAACCGGCAGGAGAGCGGGAAGCTGGTGCTGCTGGGGCTGTACCGGGACATTACGGAAAAGATCGACAGCCATACCTGGTCGGAAGAGGATTATCACATCAAGGATATTTATAAGCTGAACCTCTGCGGGAAATACCTGTTGCGGGCCTATGAGGAGGTCTTTCTGGTAGACCCCAAGACCAAAGCCATCCAGCTGATCGCCTACCGGTGGCAGCACTGCTCCCAGGTTGAGGACGGAAAATCCATCCTGAATATTATTGATAAATGCGTGGTTCCGGAGGATCGGGCGCGGGTGCGCGCTCTCTTTTCTGAGGAAGCCATCGCGGAGACCATGGCGAAACAAGGCCCTGTCCGGGTGGACTTCAAGCGGGGCTGCAATTGCGGCAATTACCGGGGGATACAGGGAACCCTCCGCGCGATCCGGATCAACGGCGCGGATGAGCTGCTCTTTGTGATCCGGGATATCCAGAGCGAGTATACGCTGAAAGAGCTGAAGGAAGAGAGCGAGGATCTGCTCTATTCCCTGCTCAACGAGAAGGCCGTCATCTATGAATACGACGGGGAAGCACAGCAGCTGGAGCTGCTGAAGGATGATGAAAGCAGCCGGGGGAAGATCTCCGTTCCGGCGCGGCTGTCCCTGGCGGAGCTGACGCAGCGGCTGTGCCAGCACTATGTTGACGCTTCCGAATGGGAGCGGGTCAGGGAATTCCTGGCCCCGGAAAGCGTTGGCAATTGCGTGCGGGAGAGAAGCAGGCAGGTGCTTTCCCTTTCCGTGGATACGCCCCGGTATCAATTCGTTTTTGTGCGCATTTCCATCGTGCCCTCTGCCAGATTGCGGGGAAAAGCCTATTTCATGATCGAGCTGATGTCGCCCAGGGAGCGGATGTTCCCCATCCTGGAGGCCTATATCCGGGATAAGGCCGACTATTTCTACTGCGTGGATTTGAGAACGAAGTATTTCTTCCAGATCATCAGCAGCGAAAAGATGTTTAGCGCATCGCCCAAGGAGGGCACCGATTATTGGGAGCAGGTGGTCTGGTATGTAGACCACTATGTCCCCGAAGAGGAACGGGACTATGTGAAGGAGCAGATGAGCCCGGCGAACATTCTCAAAGCCCTGGAGAATGAAAATGAGTTTTCCTTCACCAACAGCTTCCTGGGCAGGCAGGGCGAAATTCTGCGCAAGCAGATCACTTACAAGATGATCGACCGGGCACGGCAGCGTGTGGTCATGCAGCGGGCAGATATTACCGAGCGGTATAACAAGGAACGGCTTCTGGAACAGGCAAAGCAGGAATCCGTGACCGACCCGCTGACCCGGCTGTATAACCGCCTTGGCAGCGAGCGGCTTATCAAAAAGGCGATGCAGGAGGCCAACGCGGAGAATCACGCGGTGCTGATGATCCTGGATCTGGATAATTTCAAGAAGATCAATGACCGGTTCGGCCATCCGGTGGGGGATCGGATTTTGTGCGCGGTGGCCATGAACCTGAGAGAGTGCTTCCGGGCGGGGGACATTATCAGCCGCCTGGGCGGCGATGAGTTTGCCGTTTTCTGCCCCAATATCCAGGATAAAATGGGCATCCATCCGCTGCTGGAGCGGGTGGTGAAGCAGCTGGCCCTTGCCCATGAGGACGAAGGGGAACGCGTCACCGTGACGGCATCTGTGGGCGCCACCTTCTACAGGGGGCAGTCTTATGAAGAGCTGTATCAGGAGGCGGACATTGCCCTGTACCGTGCCAAGAAGAGCGAAAGCAAGTACGCCCTGTATGAGGCAGAAAACAAAAAATAAATGAAAAAGCAGTGGTAGGGATTATGGAGAAACAAAGGATTTTAATCGTCGATGATTCAGAAATGAACCGGGCGCTTTTGACGGACATTCTGGAGGATCAATACGACATTACGGAAGCGGAAGACGGTGCCCAAGCGGTTGAAATCCTTGCTGAGGATGAAACAGAGTTCTGGTTTGTGCTTCTGGACATCATGATGCCGAAAATGAACGGCTTTGAGGTGCTGGAATATATCAACAAGCACTACTGGGCCGACCGTGTTGTCGTGATGATGATCTCCTCCGACGACTCTCCGGGGAATATAAACCGGGCCTACAACCTGGGCGCTTTTGACTACATCGGGCGCCCCTTTGACCCGATGATCGTCCGCAAGCGTATCGCCAACACCCTGCTGCTGTATGCCCGCCAGCGTGACCTGGAGGAGGCCGTCAAAAAGCAGTTCTATGAACAGCAGAAGGACAACGACCTGATGATCTCCATCCTGTCCCATATTGTGGAGTTCCGCAACGGGGAGAGCGGGGTACATGTGCAGCATGTCAAGCGGATCACAGAGCTGCTGCTGAGACAGGTGGTGCGGCGCACGGATCAGTATGCCCTTTCCGAAAAGGATATCACTTTGATCAGTATGGCCTCCGCCCTCCATGATGTGGGAAAAATCGCCATCCCGGCGGAGATCCTGAATAAGCCCGGCCGGCTGACGGCGGAAGAATTTGAGATCATGAAAACCCACTCGGAGATCGGGGCCAGGATGCTGTCCGATCTTCCCATTGAGCAGTTCAATTCGCCGCTTGCCAAAGTGGCCTATGAAATATGCCGGTGGCACCATGAGCGCTATGACGGCAGAGGGTATCCCGATGGATTGAAAGGAGAGGAAATTCCCATTGCTGCCCAGGTGGTGGCGCTGGCGGACGTATATGACGCCCTGACCAGCGAGCGCTGCTATAAAAAGGCCTATTCCCATGAGGAAGCATTGAACATGATTCTGGAAGGAAAGTGCGGCGCGTTTAAACCCCTCCTCCTACAGTGCCTGCGTACAAATTCAGACAGATTAAAAAGCTTATGCACATCCACGGCCTGGGGACAGGATACGGGAGAGCTTCGGGGCGTGAAAGGGAAGGGAAACGGCAGCAGGCTACTCCATGAAAAAAGGCAGGACACGCCGCTAAAGCAGCCGGAATATATGCAATTGTTATATGTGGACAGCTTAACGGGCGCATATAACCGCCGGTATTATGAGGAGTATATTCAGGCCGTTCCCGACATGGAGGCGGCGGCACTGATTGATGTGAGCCAACTTGAACAAGTCAATAAGGACTATGGCCGGGATGTGGGAAATCTTGTCCTGCAACGCACTGCCCAGGCGCTTTTATCACGGATCCGGAGAAACGACCATTTGATCCGCTATGGCGGCGATGAGTTCCTGCTTGTATTTACCAGCATGGAGCAAGAGGCATTTGAAGCAAGGCTAGAGGAGATCAAAAAGTATTTCGACAGTTTGACCATTGATGGATATCCCCAGCTGCATATGGCGGTAAACGTAGGGGGAGCCTATGGCACGGAGAAAATGGAGCTGCTTTTTCATATGGCAGATAATATGCTCAAGCAGGCACGACACACGGAAGAGCGAGTGATGGTATGGTTTGCCGGTGAGAATGCGGACAGGATGCAAAACAGCGAAGGAGAGGACATACGGGGATGAATCTAAAAGACTGCTATGCCAAATTCAATGGAGATTTTGATGGGGTAATGGGCCGGCTGCGGCGCGAACAGCTGGTTACAAAGTTCCTGTACAAATTTTTGGACGATAAGAGCTTCGAACTGTTTGAAACATCTATGAAAAACCAGGACTATGAGGAAGCGCTGCGGGCGGTACATACGCTGAAAGGAATCTGCCAGAATCTCTCTTTCGACGAACTGTATGAAAGCAGCAGCCAGATCACCAACGCACTCAGGGAAAACGATACCGGCAAAGCGATGGAGTTGGCCCCGCAGTTATCAAGAGATTACTACAAAGTGATTCATGCTGTTGAAGAATACAAGAGCGCTGTGGAGGGATAATGACCATGGAACACAGAAAAAGCAAGAGTGCCATAGCAAGGTTTTTAATATACAGTTTTTCCGGGCTTTTCGTTTTCAGCATTTTGGCGTTCAGCTGGCTGGGGATCTATATGACCCGCAGAAGTCAGGAAGCCTTTCACCAAATCGGAAACATCTATATGTCCGGAGTGAGCGAACAGATATCCAGGCACTTTGAATCCGTCATCGATTTGCGTTTTGAGCAGGTGGGCGGTTTGATTTCTGTTGTATCACCGGATAACCATGATAAAGAGAAAATCTATGAGGAACTAATCTATAGGGCGAGAGTCCGTGGCTTCGCTTATTTGGCGCTTTGTTCCGTTAATGGGGAATTTGAAACCCTTTATGGGTAGCCAATACAGCCCATGAATCCGGGGCCGTTTGTGGAAGCGTTGGTTCAGGGAGAGCAGAGGGTCGCCATTGGAGAGAGTGCGGAAGGGAAGGCTGTGGTGCTGTTTGGCGCCGATGCATCTTATCCCATGCGAAACGGCGAAAAATGCACCGGATTGGTGGTGGCAGTTCCTTTGGACTATATTACCGAGTTTCTGGCCCTGGAGAAAGAAGATCAGATGATTTATTTCTGTATCATCAGAAGTGACGGGAGCATGGTTATAAGCAATTCCCACATCGGTGCGCTTGATTCCTCCAAAGGGTTGCCGGAACAGCTTGACCCGTATAAGGGCAGTCAGAACACGGAGTATTCCGCTGAAGCCTTTGCCGATGCCATGAAGAATAACCGGACATATACCGCAACCGTTATGCTGGACGGTGTGGGACAAAAGCTTTACAGCATACCGCTGTCAAACTCCGAATGGAATCTGATATCGATCATGCCGTATAATCAATTGAACCAGGTGTTGGACACCTTGAATGTTCAGCGCACACAGTTCACGATCCTGTCCTGCCTGGCCGTTTTGGTTCTTATGGTTCTGATTTTTATCGGGTATTTCCGTATGTCCAACGCGCAGGTGAACGAACTGGAAAAATCCCGTCGGGAAGCGGCGGAGGCAAACAAAGCCAAGAGCGAATTTCTGGCGAATATGAGTCATGATATCCGGACGCCCATGAATGCAATCGTGGGCATGACGGCCATTGCTACCGCCCATATCGATGACCAGGAGCAGGTAAAGAGCTGCCTCCGGAAAATCGCAATGTCCAGCAAGCAGCTTCTGGGCCTGATTAACGATGTGCTGGATATGTCAAAGATTGAAAGCGGCAAGATGACATTGGCGGTGGAGAACACCTCTTTGAAGGACTTGTTTGATGGAATCGTCAGCATCATGCAGCCCCAGATCAACACGAAGAAGCAGAGTTTTGATGTGCATGTAAAGGATGTGGTGACAGAGAACGTCTGGTGCGATGGCGTGCGCCTGAACCAGGTTTTGCTGAACCTTCTGTCCAATGCCACAAAGTACACGCCGGAGGGCGGCACGATCTGCCTGTCCCTCTTTGAGGAGGAATCCCCCAAGGGGGAGAACTTTGCCCGGCTCCATATCCTGGTGAAGGATAACGGGATCGGCATGTCCCCGGATTTTCTGGAAAAAATCTATGATTCCTACAGCCGGGCCGATGGCGCCAGAGTCCAGAAAATCGAAGGCACCGGCCTGGGCATGACCATTACAAAGTATATCGTGGACGCCATGGAAGGCACCATCGATGTGCAGAGCGAGCTGGGGAAGGGCACGGAATTCCATCTGACCTTTGACCTGGAAAAAGCGCCTGCCGTGGAGATCAATATGGTTCTTCCCCCCTGGAATATGCTGGTGGTGGATGATGATGAGTTCCTGTGCCGCTCCACGATGGATACGCTGAAGACCTTCGGCATCAATGCGGAGTGGACCCTGAGCGGAGAAAAGGCCATCGACCTGGCGCTCCGGCGCCATGAGCGGGGGGATGATTACCAGATCATCCTGCTGGACTGGAAACTGCCCGGCATGAACGGCATCCAGGTGGCAAAAAAACTGCGGGATCATCTGGGTGATGAGGTTCCCATCCTGCTGATTTCCGCCTATGATTGGAGCGAATTTGAGGCGGAGGCCCAGGAGGCCGGAATTAATGGTTTTATTCCAAAACCGTTATTCAAGACTACGCTGTTTTACAGTTTGCGTAAATACATGGGCGTTGAAGAAATACAGGGTCAAAAAACGCAGGAGCAGGCGGCGGACTTATCCGGGCACCGCATCCTGCTGGCCGAGGATAACGAGCTGAACTGGGAAGTGGCGAGTGCGCTGCTGTCTGACCTGGGCCTGGAACTGGAGTGGGCAGAGGACGGTTTGATGTGCCTGGATAAATTCAAGGCATCCCCGGCGGGATACTATGACTTGATTCTCATGGACATCCGTATGCCCAATATGACCGGCTATGAGGCCGCAGAGGCGATCCGCAAGCTGGAGCGTCCGGATGCCGCTTCCATCCCCATCATCGCCATGAGCGCGGATGCCTTCCCTGAGGATATCCAGCACTGCTTGGATTCCGGGATGAACGGCCATGTGGCAAAGCCCATCGATATTGCGGAAACCACAAAGGTTTTGGAAAAGTATCTGAAATAAGCGGAAAAAGGATACACAAGAAGAACTATGCTTGCAAAAGCAGAGCCTCGTATCCTGCCAGTGAATCCGAACAGACCGCAGAAAAAGTAAAGAGGATGGAAACAATGATGAAAAAGATTTTGCTGGAAGTATGCTGCGGCAGTGCGGACGATGTGATCGAGGCCCACGCCGGCGGTGCCGACCGGGTGGAACTGAACAGCGACCTGTTCCACGGGGGACTGACGCCCACACTGGGCTCCCTCATCGTTGCCAAGCGGGAGACGGGTATGAAGATCATGACCATGGTGCGACCCCGGGAGGGGGGCTTCTGCTATACAAAGGCGGAGTTCGCCGCTGCGGTGGAGGACGCGAAGCTGCTGCTTGCCCATGGGGCGGACGGTCTGGTTTTCGGCTTTCTGCACCCGGATGGGAGCATCGACCTGGAGCGCAGCCGGATCTTGACGGAGCTTGCGCTGGAGGTGGGGAAAGAAGCCGTGTTCCACCGGGCGATCGATGTGGTTCCGGATTGGAAAGAGGCGCTGGATGCCCTGATCTCCCTGAAGGTGACCCGGGTGCTGACAAGCGGCCAGGCGCCGGATGTGATGCAGGCCACGGATGTTGTGCGTGAAATGATCGATTATGCCCAGGGTCGGATCCAGATCCTCCCCAGCGCGGGCGTCACGCCGAAAAACTGCGGCCGCCTGGTGCGGGAGAGCGGATGCACCCAGGTTCATATGGCGGCCCATAGGCCCCGCTTTGACGCCTCCGTCAACAATAACCGGGATATCTTTTATGGCGGCTGTCTCTATCCGCCGGAGGATCGCTATCAGGTGACGGATGCGGCGGTCATAAGCAGCGCCGCAGAAAAACTTGCCCAGCTTTGACAAGGCAAACCGGGAAATAAAAAAATCCCCCTATGTAGTTCATTCCTACATAGGGGGATTTGTGCGTCAGGGCTTATCGTGCCCTTTTCCGGAAATAGACCAGCGCCACGGCAAGGCATTCCATGCAGTAGACAGCGCCGAAAATCACATGGCGCACAGCCGCGGTCTGCCGGGCGGCCTGAAGCTCCGCTTCGGTGAAAACGGTGATGGGCAGGATTGTTCCCTCCTTAGGGGTATACCGAATGGATATGACGCTCTCGTTCCGGTCAATATATTCGCAGACCACATTGCCGTTTTTATCCTCCAGCTTTCGCGTCAGCGCCTCTTCCTCGCTGATCTCGTTGCCGTAGGCATCGTAATAGGTGGTCTCTCCGAGCTGCGCCTCCGGAGCGGGAGCGGCTGGGGCGGATGCCGCAGCGCTGTAATTTGCTCCGTATCTGGGCCGGGCGGGGATATCCTGCTCCATATATTCAATGAAGCTGGCATAGTCCTCAAAAACGATACCGTCCATAATGGTGTGGGGGCCCCAGATGGCGGTAGCAAATTGATGGATGACAAATGTTATGACGAGAAGGAGCAGCAATACAAGGAAGCAGCGGCGCTTTAACTTGTGGTTATAGTGATAGCGGGCGGCCTCTTTTTCCGGCAGCGTGTATACGCCCTTTTTCAAAAGGGCCGCGTTGAGAAAGTACAGGATCACGGCATAAATCAAAAGAAAGACCAACCCGCTTATGGCGCCCTGGAGCAGAAGGCTGTCTGCGGCCAAACCCAGATAGGCATCCACCAGAACCATGGGAAACGTGAAGCCGAGAAAGAACACCGTCAGACCAATGGCCTTCTGCGCCAGAGTAATGACCTTCCGTTTGTAGCCGGAGAGGGCCGCTTCCTCCAGCCCGGCATCCTCCACCCGCAGGAAGGCTCTGTTCACAAAAACAGCCTGACAAAGAAGGCTGACGGCAAAGAAAATCGCCCCGATCAGAAAGCCCAGCACAGCTTTCAGAAAAGCCAGATTGCAGATCAAAGCCGCGATCATGCCCACAAGGGATATGCCCATGGCAATGCAGCTCATGTTCTGATAGTGGGACAAGGCGGATTTCAGCAGGCGCTGCCGCTGCTTTTCCCCCTTGGGACTGCTTTCCGTATCCGCTGCCGTTTCGGTGCGCAGGCCCGGCGCTTTGCGCTCGCCCCGGAGCAGCTCATCACAGCTCACCTGAAAAATTTCGGCCAGGACGGGAATGACAGACAGATCCGGTGCCCCTTCCTCCCGCTCCCAGCGGCTGATGGTTTTATCGGAAACGTTCAGGCGCTCCGCCAGCTCCTTTTGGGTCATCCCGTTTACTTTTCGTAAAGCGGCGATAAAAGCGCCGATGCTTTTCTTTTCCATATGCGTTCTCCTTTGAAGCGGGTAATTCTTTGCACCTTGATTCTAAAATTCCGGCAGTGAGAATGCCACCCAAAGAAGGCGGATTTTCTCTCAGAATCCGAGAATCCGAGAACCGAGAATAAGGGGCTGTAGCGAAACAGTCCCAAAAAAGAAGAGACCGAGACGGCTGAAAACAGTCGCCTCGGTTCCTTGTTTGTGGTAAAATGAAGGTGTGAAACAACATCTACCGCAAAAAGATTATGG
>Ga0129308_1000314_pt1 | contig 80873 bp, 69 predicted proteins | sample L827metagenome_FD_94440 | JGI IMG/M metagenome (GOLD analysis project Ga0129308, IMG submission 94440) | Ring-tailed lemur group fecal microbial communities from Wisconsin, USA - L827 metagenome | ecosystem: Host-associated > Mammals > Digestive system > Large intestine > Fecal | place: USA...
TCGCTGCACCCATTGCCGACCGTATTCTTATGTAAGGGATATTTTTCCCCGTAGCCGCAAGTCACAGGGAAAGGCAAATACAAACTGTAGGGGACGGCTAATAGCTAACGGCTAAAGGCTAAAGGCTTTTTACCATGTATATTTCGTCAGCTTTCCCTCACGGGACAAATCGGGGTAATCCCATTGACGAAGCACCTCGTATACGGCTATAGCGACTGAATTAGAAAGATTAAGACTTCTGAGTTCGTTGCGCATCGGAATCCTCACGCAGCTTTCGGGATTTTCGTACAGCAGCGATTCGGGAAGTCCCTTATCCTCCCTCCCGAAAATAAGATAGCTGTTATCGGGATATTCCGCATCGCTGTGAACGCGCCTGCCTTTTGTAGTGAAATAGAAAAAGTGACCGCCCTTATTTTTTTCAAAAAAATCGTCGAGACTGTCGTAATACGTAATATCCAGTTTATCCCAGTAATCAAGTCCTGCGCGTTTCAGATGCTTATCCGAAATTTCAAAACCGAAAGGACGAACAAGATGAAGCTTTGCTCCCGTAACGGCGCAGGTACGTGAAATATTGCCTGTATTCTGCGGAATTTGCGGTTCAACAAGAACTATGTTAAGATAAGGCATTTTCTCTCCTTGTGAATAAAAAATAATTTTTTTCAGAAAATAATAGAGCCGTTTAAGTTAAGACGTTCAACGGTTAAAATAATTGTTATGGAGTAAGATATGAATATAAAAGCTATTACAACGGGCGTTACCGCAGGAGCAGCCGTGGGCTTCGCATGGTATGCCTTAGCGTCAACAGGCGCAAGAAAACGCCACAGCATCAAGAAAAACGCAGGCAAGACCCTTAAAGCCGCAGGAAATCTTCTTGAAGATATTACCTCTATAATAGGATAAACTTGACCTGCTCGGAACGGTATGAGCTGCCGTTCCGTACATATTATTCGGACTTATTGTTCTTTCTGAATCCCAAATAGCTTTCAAGAATTATCGTTGCGGCAACGGCGTCTACCACAGCTTTACGCTTTTTACCTCTTGTATTGGTAACGTTCATATAGTTATGGGCTGAGACTGTGGTACACCGCTCGTCCCAAAGTTCAACGGGACAGCCTGTAAGCTCTTGGAGTTTTTCCGCAAACAAGCGGCATTTTTCGCACCGCTCCCCTATTGTGTTGTTCATGTTTTTCGGATAACCCACAACTATCAGCTCGGCATGATGTTCTTTTGCGGCAGCCGCCGTTTTTTCAATACATTTATCAAAATCTTTTTCGGAGATGACCCCGACAGGACTTGCCATGAGTTCGCTTTTTCCGCAGACGGCAAGACCTGTGCGTGAGTCTCCGAAATCAACAGCCATAATTATCATGCGGACTTACCACGGTTTAACGCTGCCGATAATATCACGGACAGAAGCGATGCCCTTACTATCGAGAAATTCGTTCATTTCCTCAACTATCCTTACAGGCGCATACGGGTCTGTGAACAGAGCCGCTCCGACCTGTACGGCGGACGCTCCTGCAATCATCATTTCAATAGCGTCACGTCCCGAGGATACGCCGCCCATGCCTATTACGGGAATTTTGACTGCATTGGCAGTCTGCCATACCATGCGGACAGCTACGGGGAAAACGGCAGGACCGCTCAAACCTCCCACATTATTGCGCAGTATCGGTCTGCCTGTGTTTATGTCGATCCTCATGCCGAGAAGCGTATTTATCAGCGATACAGCGTCCGCGCCTGCCGCCTCGACAGCTTTTGCGATGTCGGCAATACTCGTAACATTGGGCGATAATTTAACGATAAGAGGCTTTTTTGTAGCCGCTCTTACCCTTTTTGTGACCTCGGCAGCCGTTTCACAGCTTGTGCCGAACGCCGCTCCGCCCTGCTTGACATTGGGGCAGGAAATATTCAGCTCTATCATGTGAACTTCCGTATCGTCGAGCTTTGCCGCAGCTTCGGCGCATTCCTCGGGGGTCGAACCTGCAATATTAGCCAATATCACAACGTCCTTAGTAAGCAGATACGGAAGATCGACGTCGATAAAGTGGTCTATACCGGGGTTCTGTAGTCCGACGGAATTAAGCATTCCGGCAGGAGTTTCGGCTATCCTCGGCGAAAGATTTCCCGTTCGCTTGTGAAGCGTAGTTCCTTTTGTCGCAATGCCGCCGAGCTTGCCGAGAGGAAATAATTCCTCGTATTCACGTCCATAGCCGAACGCTCCCGACGCAGGGATAACGGGGTTTTTAAAGTCAACGCCGCATATATTTACAGACATATCAGCCATTACCAAAGCACCTCCTCAGCGTTGAATACGGGACCGTCCTTGCATACGTGCGCAAAATATTCTTCGTCATTCCGCACGGTACGGCATGCGCAGCCGAGACATGCGCCGATTCCGCACGCCATACGTTCTTCAAGGGAAACCTCGCAGTAAATATTTTTTTCCCTGCAAATAGCCGCGATACGTTTGAGCATGGGCGTTGGTCCGCAGGCGAAAACAGCATCTATACCGCCATTTTCTGCCAATTCCGAGAAAGGCTCGGTAACAAAGCCGTGAATGCCTGCCGAACCGTCATCGGTACACAGTATTGTTTCTGCGCCGCTTTTTTTGAGATCCTCCTGAAGTATAACAGCCGAACTGTTTCGGAAACCGCATATTGCAACCGCTTTTTCGCCGTAAAACCGAGCAAGCGGCAGCATAGGAGGAGTCCCGATACCTCCGCCGATGAGAACGACCCTCTTAAACTTCGGGTCAACCGTAAATCCGTGACCGAGAGGTGCAAGCATGTCCACTGTATCGCCCTTTTTAAGCTGTGCGATCTCAGCAGTTCCCTCACCTCTTATCTCAAAAACGATGCGGAGCGTTCCCTTTTCCCTGTCGATACCGCAAATGGAAATAGGTCTGCGGAGAGTGAAGCTGCCTGTTCTTATGTGGACGAACTGTCCGGGAACGGCAATTGCGGCGATCTCGGGACAACTTATCTCAAAGCTGTATATTTCCCTTGCTATAGCCGATTTAGCCGTTATCAAATATTTTCCCTGTGTATATTTCATATAAACTCCTTATTGTTCCTTTTTTGTACCGCAGAGCTTGCATTTGCCGAACATGCCGAACTTTCCGCCGCAATTCGGACAAAGCCCCTGCGATTTCAAATAAGCCGAAATACACTTGAAACGGTAAACGTCGGAAGCCTCGTATGCAGTTCCCTTGAAGAAAATGCTTTTTACGCCGTTTTCAGACGCTTTTCTGCTTATTTCAAACGAGGGATTTGTATAATCATTCTCAGGCTCCCATGTGGTATGGCTGCTTTCAAATACTATTTCCTTTAGTCCGCAGCACATGGCGTTATACATTATCTGCTCAACGGAGGCGGGAATAGTTATCGCTCTCAGACTTTCACAGTCGGCGAATGTCTTATATTTGATACTTTTTATCTGATTCGGCAGGCGAACGTTTGAAAGCGAATTGCAGCCCTCAAAAGCGGAATCGCCGATCTCCGTAACGGTGTCGGGGATATTAACGGTTTTTATTTCCGTATTGCCCTTGAATGCGCCCGAGTCGATCTTCGTTATGTATTCGGGAATGTCAATGTCCTCATCGTGTCCCGCATATTTTACAAGAATATCCTTATTGCAAAGGAAAATATCTCCCGTCAGAACAGGCGCAGCCTTTTCGTCGGTTTTCTCCTCCTCGTCATTTATAATATCAATTTTTTCTCCGCAATGTCCGCAATACCAGCTATCACGCCTTTTTTCCGCAAAAAGAAGCGCCTTGCATTTCGGGCAGACGATCTGGATAAAATCATTAAGTTCCATGTCTTGTCAGTACCTCCTGTGTATTTGATATTTATATTATATCATAATCAGCTGAAAATTTCAATATCCGCAAAAAAAATTATATTTTATACTTTATTTGCACCAAAAAAGGGTACGGCAAAGTATGCCATACCCTTAATTAATAAAATTTAAATTTGTTATTTTTCAGCAGTTATCTCGGGGAGCTTTGATATTACCTTAGCGTCCATTTTCTGAATCGCAAGCGCGTCTGACGGCAAAATACCGCTTCCGGGGTTGCAGCAGTCGGCATTTTTTGCGCCCTGTTCGGAAAGTCCGTACTTGTCGGGATTGCCGAGAGCCTGCAATATCGCCGTAGAATCGGCAATAGTTACCTGTCCGTCGCAGTTTGCGTCGCCTAAAAGCTCCTTACCCGAGCTTGTGGGAACTTCAACAGGCTTTGTGGGAACGGTCGTAGGCTCTGCGGTCGGGGTCGGGTCTGTTTTATCCTCCGTTGACGGCTGAGGACTTCCGCTGTAGTAGTCGGAAAGGGAAATGCCGTTGCCCGACTGTCCCAGCTTTATCTTATGGTCAAGGCTGATAAACTTGCCGTTTTCGTCCTGCCAGAGAGAGGGTTCAACGAAAGCGTATTTAGCCTCGTCCCATTTGCCGAAATTATCATAGACAAGTCCGCCCGTGTCGCCCGAGTTCTCATTGAAGCACCAAAAAGTATGGTGAATGCGCTTTTCTATCATGTAATCACGGAGCAAGGTCATCCATTTGAGGTTATCGCCTGTCGGGTCGTGTTCCTCGTCGATAAATCCGCCCCATTCGCCCATAAGAAGCGGCGAAATGTTTTCCTCGACAAGATACGCCCATGTGTCGTACCAGTAGTCGTCAAGAAGCGTCTGACGGGTAAAGTCCTTATCAAACCACGTCTGCTGCCATACAAGCGGACCGTAATCGTGCGGAGAATACACAAGCTGCGACTGATGTTCGCCAAAATCAATAGGATAATCTCTTGCGCCGCGGAAATTTCCGCCCCACCATGCTCCGTGATAAGGCTGTTTGCTGTCATCGCCGTAATGCGCATAGTCAACGGAGGGAGAATCCCATGTGCTGCCTATCTCGAATTTCGGATAGACCTCTATCCCCTCGACCATAATGAGAAGATTCGGATTAATGTCGAGTATCGCCTCGGCGCATGTCTCGGCGGCGTGCTTCCAGTTATTCGGAGCGGTGGAATCGTCCCATATAGCCATTCCCTGACCGTCATTCTTTCCGTGAGGTTCGTTTTTCAGGTCGATCGCTATGACCGTATCGTCGTCCTTATAGTAATCGGCAAACCATGTAAGCGCCTCTATCCAGTCCTCGGTCGAGAAATTGCTGTCATACCACAGCGGCACCTGATGTCCGCTCGACGCGGTAGTTGCGCTGTGAATATCTATCATAATTTTAATGCCGTTTTCTCTGCACCATTCAACAGCCTTGTTCCATATATCAAAGCTGTACATAGGAGTACCGCCCACGACCCCCTCTATAGTAAGCTCGGGGTTCTCGTACTCGTTTATTTTTATCATGGGGTCGGGTTCGTTGTTTTTCCATTGAAGCAGAATTTCAGTGGACATTGGCACACGAAGCAGATTAAAGCCGTGGTCGGCTATTTCGTTGAGCATTTTGTGCATGTTCTGAGACCATACGCCGTCAAAGACCTGACTTCCGACGTTGTAGCCGAACCAGTTACAGCCCGTAAGCCACACGGGGTTGCCGTTCATATCGACGATCTCGGCGTTCTCGTTTACGTGAAGCCAGTCGTCATGATACTCGTCGGGCGCAGCGTTGGAAACTTCGGTCGGGAGCTTGACCGACAAAGCCGTACCGAGCGTTACGACCGCCGCTATAGCTGCCGCCGCCTTTTTAATAAATAAATTCATAAATATTCCCTCTCTTAAAACAAATTTACATCGTTCATATACATAATTTGTTCATATTAATTATATTATACCATATCCGCTGCAAAATTGCAATAGGCGCGGAAAAATTTTTCGTTTTATATTTTTTTAGCGCGAATTGGCTGCGGCGGCTCGCCGCTTATATACTATTATTGATAAAATGTCAAGGTATTTCTGCATATTTGTATGTGAAAAAAATTCTTAGAACTCGGGACGTCGAGGGCGCCGTCCCCTACAAAACTCGCTTGCCTACTAAAATTTTTCACATACCTGCATATTTTCAAAACAAAATAAAAAGGCGCAGAGCCTTGAAAACAGGCTCTTACACCTTTTGGCATTCTGAATCGTTGTCAGTCCGGGTTTAGTTCGGTCGTTACTATGCCCATTGACTCCAATTTTGCTTTGGTCAGCTTCAACTGATATTCAGCTTCTTTTTTTGGATCGTCGGCATTAATAATGCGCTGTAAGTCTGAATATGTGTCGATCAAAGTGTTTAGCAATTCTTTGTCGTTCATACATTCACCCCCTCTATGTATAATCGCTCTTTTTATTTTTATTATACCATAAAAATTCAAGTCGGTCAAGGCATAAATTAAATTCCGCTGTGAAATTTACCGGCTTATGATGTCCCTCAAAAATTTTTTTATCCGCACTTGACAAATAATGTCAAAAGTGGTATACTAAAACAAATTGAATAGCAAGAAAGAAAATACGGTTTGAAAAGTTGTTGACTGAGTAGATCAAAAGGGAATCCGGTTCAAATCCGGAACAACCGCCATTACTGTGTTTGATGAATGAAAAACAACAGCCATTGGATTCAGCCTGCGGGCGAAGATCTGAGAAGGCGTTTTTCGCGCGGCGTATTATTATGCTGCTTTGTCATTAGTCAGGAGACCTGCCGTAATTTCTAAAGGTTTATCACGGGCTTGGGCGAGAAGAGTGCAACCGATATATCAGAGATATTTATTCTCCTTATATTTCGGCTCTTTTCGCTTTTTTTGCTGTAATAAGGAGTTTTTGCTGCTATGCCCTGATATTCAGTTGTGCGTTCTCGTTTTTAGCGGGGACGCTTTTTTGCTTTCATAGGAGGTCGATATGTTTACCGAAGAAATGGCTGTAGAAATGCTGAGGAGAAAATTTGACGAGCTTGAACGTCTGCCTAAAAAAGAGGATTTCGAGGGCGCGGACGTTGCAAGGATAAAAAGCAGGCTCGGTCCGTGGAGCAGAGCTTTGGAGGCTGCCGGACTGAAAGAAAAGAAACCTCGGCAAGGCAAAAAACGAAAAACTAAGGAGAAAAAATTATGAAGAAAAAATTTGTCAGCTTTCTGACGGCGTTTGCCGCAACAGTGAATTTCGTCCCATTTGCGGCATTTACGACTGTTGCCGTTTCGCAGCATGACGACGCAGTTCACGTAATTGTTGAAAACACTACATTTACTCCCGAATCGGAGGACTGGAACGACAGCTTCTGGTACGGCACGCTTGTTGATACGTGGATAACGCTTGATGAAAATTCCACCATGATGACCTGTATCGTTGAAGCTCTTGAAGCAGACGGTCATACGGCAGACGGTGCGGAAAACAATTATATTTCAAGTATTGACGGATTAGGCGAATTTGACGGCGGATCTATGTCGGGCTGGATGGGTACACTCAACGACTGGTTCACCAACGAAGGCTTTGACAGTTGGACTGTTGCCGAGGGCGAACTCGAAGCAGGCGATGAGATACGTGTAATGTATACCTGCTCATACGGCGACGATCTGGGCGGCAGTTGGAGCAACAGCGACTCGACAGTCAAGGATATCGCTTTTGATAAGGGCGAGCTTTCCCCTGCTTTCGATAAAAATACGCATGAATATACTCTCACCGTTCCGTCAGATGCGGACAAGCTCACAATAACTCCGACGGCAAGCAACAAGAACTATCAGGTACGCACAAGAATAGGCGATACAGCTTATAAGCGTACTGCGCAAGTACCCGTTTCCGACGGCACGGAAATTATTGTCGAGTGCAACTATGAAGGCTCGCTCAGCATGAATACCGACGGTGAAGCAAATACATATACTATCACAGTAAAAAAAGAAGCTTCTGTTCCTGCGCAGTCTCAGGACGTTTCGGCAGTTCTCAACGAAGCAATGGCACAGCTTTCAGAAACCGTGAACGCCCCTGTTTTCGGCACTACAGCAGGCGAATGGAGCGTACTTTGCCTTGCTCGCGGAGGTTACTTCGACAAGAACAACAAATATTTCACGGATTACTATGACCGCATCGTTGCAACAGTAAATGAAAAAGCGGCGTCCGTTAATATGAACGGAGCTTTGCATAAAGTCAAATCAACGGAAAATTCACGTCTTATCGTTGCCCTTTCTTCTATCGGTAAAAATGCCGAAAGCGTAGGCGACTGGAATCTCATTACGCCGTACAATGATTTCAGTTGGATAACAAAACAGGGTATCAACGGTCCTGTATGGGCATTGATCGCGCTCGATTCAAATAATTATCAGACAACAGACAGCACTATCCGCCAACAGTGCATTGATTATCTTCTCGGCAAGCAAACTGCGGACGGCGGCTGGGCAATGTCGGGAACTACCGCCGACCCCGACATGACAAGTATGGCTATTCAGGCTCTTGCAAGATATACGAACGACAGCAAGGTAAAAACTGCCGTTGATAAGGGCATCGGCGCGCTTTCGTCGCTTCAGCAGGAAACAGGCGGATACGCTTCATGGGGTACGGTAAATTCAGAAAGCATTGCGCAGGTCATCGTTGCATGCACCACTCTCGGAATAGATCCCGATACAGACGAAAGATTTGTCAAGAACGGCAATTCCGCTGTTGACGCACTTCTCTCTTTCTATGACACCGATTCAAAAATGTTCAAGCATACGGCTGATACGGCAGGAAACGCAATGGCTACAGATCAGGCAATTTATGCCCTTGCCGCATACAACAGATTCCTGAACGGTCAGACTTCCCTTTACGATATGTCCGATGTAAGCTTTGACAGCGAAAAGGCTGACGGTCTTACCGCAACTCTCGGTCTGCCGCAGGAGATAAGCAATAAAAAGGGTACGACGTTCAACGCTGTTGTAAATATTGACGGCTGGGTCAATGAAGCGAATTATAAGCTTATGGACTGTATCGTTGACGTTCCCGATTCCCTTGCGGTAACAAGCGTTACAATGGGCGAACGTGTTTCGGGCGGACAGATAAGCTGGAATCTTGAAGAAGCAACGGACAAGCTCCGTATCGTTTATTTCGACCCCGAGAAGAACAACAGCATTTCTATCAGCGGAACGGACTTCCCTGCGGAATTTTTTATCATCGGTTTTGAAGCAAAGGACAGACTGACAACAGATAAGCTCAATGTCGCTGTTTCGGGAATGTCCATGAAGTTCAGCTCCGATTCCGAAAGCGAAGTTTCTATCAATGTTGTAGATACTTCTAAAGCAAGCGGAACTGTTAATGTTGTGGAATCCGTATCGTTCAGCGCATGCGTACTTTATCAGGGTGACGGAATCGACCTTATCCCCGAAAGCAAAATGGCTGTTTGCGTATCTGTCGCAAATCTGGACGAGCAGTCCGAACTTACATACAATGACGGCAAGAACAGTTATAACTTCCTTTACAGCGACGAGATAACGCAGAAAACAGGCGTTATGAGCTATGTTGCGCTTGTTGACAGTTCTATTGCGGTCGAAAGCTTTGTTAATGCCGACAACTTCACGATAGGCGCAAAAGCAGGAGATTCCCTGAACTTCGGCGATGTAAACGGCGACGGCGTTATCAATGCACAAGACGCTCTTAATTCGGTAAACACATGGCTGAGAAAAACCGACGCTCCCACAGATATTGAAATACTCCGACTGAACGTGAACTCCGATTCAAGGATAAATACATTTGACGCTTTGGGAATCGTTGAGCAGTTTGTTCACGGCTCCGAGTACATCATTGTAAATAAAGCGGCTATGGCTTATTCTCCCGTTGAATAAAAGGAAATTGTTATCATGGAAAATGAAGCAACGCAAAAGAAAAAACTATCAAAGAAGAAGAAAATTTTTATCGCTGTAATTGCCGTTCTTATCATTGTTCTGATAATATTACTGTTTATCATCATGAGGAAGAAGCATACCGATAAAAATATCCCGACACTGACTATTGTAACTCCCGCAAAACAAAGTATATCCGCTAAGGAAAACTTTACTGTTGACGTTGAGCTTTCCGACTTGGGCGACGTTCTTTATCCTGCCGCAAGCCTGAGTATCGTTTTTGATTCCTCACACCTTGAATTTATGGGCATCGAGGAGGGAAACATCATGACTCTCGGCGATGAACGCGCAGACGGAAGTTCGTATCAGCTCCCCAAGTGGAGCGTTGACGTAAAACGTTCCAACGAGATAGGACAGATAAACGTTATGTATCTTGACCTGACAGGCGGAAAATACGCATTTTCCAAAGATTGCCTTGACGAGGACGACAGCTTGCTTATGCGGCTGTCGTTCCGTTTAAGAGGCAGCGCAAAGGTGGGAGATGTGTACGACCTGACATTTGCGGACGCTGCTTTTGCGGCGTCGGACGAAAGCAAGAGCCTTGCAAGCATTAAAAATACGCTTAAAACAGAAAACGGAAAGGTGGTGGTCAAGGAGTGAAGCGTATAAAAATTTTCCCTGTATTTATCTGCATCATGTTTCTTCTCTGCGGCTGCGACCTTAAAGGCGGAAAAAATTATCAGGGAACTATGGAAATTCCCGAAAACGGCATTGTTGACGTTTCAATTTTCAAGCAGATAAAAGACGACAGCGCAGTTGTGACCTTTAAGGGGAACTCCAACGGCTGCGATTACGAATGGGTCATTTTCGGCGACGATATTCCCGAGCCGAAAACCTTGAATTTAGCCGTTGAAATTAATGAAAAACAGGAGGAGCGTTCCTCGGGATTAAGCTTTAGCTCGGAAGATAACTTTGGTTTTGCTCCCGTACTGTCCGTACACCTCAATTCAAACTGGGATTGTCAGAACGCTACGGTCTATGACAGCAGTAACAAGGCTGTCTGCGGAGCTTCTGTAACGGGGAGCGAAAACAGCATTATCAATTTTTCCGTTGACAACAGCGTGGGAGAATTTATCGTCCGTGCCGATAACGAAAGCGAAAACGCTCCCATAATTGCCGAAACGCCAACGGAAACAAAAGCTTCTCCCGTTTCGACCGAAACAAAAAATACCAAAACCGACCCTTATCTTACGCCTGTAGAGCCTGAGACTCCGAACGCTGTTTCGGGCGGCGGCAATCGTGTTATTTCGGACGGTTCTGCGACCGAACAGGACAAGTACAAGACCGACCCTGTTCCCGAGGGCAGACCAATGCCTGTAGAACCCGAAGATACCCAAATAGACAGCAGCAAGACCTATACCTGCACTTTTTCCATAGAATGCTCCACTATTCTCAATAATCTTGCCGACCTGAATCCCGAAAAAATAGACGTACTGCCTGCCGACGGTATTATCCTCCCTGCCTGCGAGGTGGAATTTTATGAGGGAGAATCGGTATACGACGTATTACAGCGAATCTGCAAGGAAAATAATATTCACATGGAAGCTTCGTGGACTCCTATTTACAACAGCGCATATGTTGAGGGTATCAATAATCTGTACGAGTTTGACTGCGGAAGTCTGTCCGGCTGGATGTACCGTGTAAACGGCTGGTACCCCAATTACGGTTGCAGTCGTTATCAGCTCACCGACGGAGAAACAGTGGAATGGCGGTATACCTGCGACCTCGGAAACGATGTCGGCGGCGGTTATGCGGTGTCGGGAACATGATGTACCGCGATACGTTTTCGTCCTTTCACCCGACCGTGAATTTTCTGTTTTTCGGACTTGTTTTTGCATTTTCAATGTTTATAATGCACCCCGTCATGCTTGCTATCTCTCTGACAGCCGCACTATTGTACTCCGTATACCTTGACGGCAAGGGAACGCTGATGTTCTGTCTGAAATTTCTGCTGCCCATGACGCTTGCCGCCGCAATTATAAATCCGGCATTCAGCCATGAGGGAATGACCATATTACGCTATCTTCCGTCAGGCAATCCGCTTACTCTCGAAAGCGTTATTTACGGAATATCCGCCGCTGTTATGCTCGGAGCTGTAACGCTGTGGTTTCGCTGCTATACAGCCGTCATGACCTCCGACAAGTTCGTTTATCTTTTTGGAAAATTTATCCCCTCTCTGTCGCTCATATTAAGTATGACGCTGCGGTTCGTGCCGAAATTCATATCTCAGCTTGAAGCTGTTCGCGACGCACAATTCTGCATAGGACGGGACGTTTCCAACGGCAGTATTTTCAGGCGTATAAAAAACGCTGTCACTATCGTTTCAATTATGATAACATGGTCGCTTGAAAATGCCGTTGAAACGGCTGAAAGCATGAAAAGCCGAGGCTACGGACTAAAGGGACGTACTGCGTTTTCGATATACAGATTCGACAGCAGGGACAAAACAGCGTTGACATGGCTGATATTCTGCGGCGTTTTTCTTATCTGCGGAATATTGGCAAAGGGCTTGAAATGGCGTTATTTCCCCTCTATTAAGGGAACTTTGACCGAGCCGTTCACGATATGCTTTTTTATCGTATATTTATTTCTTTGCATGACGCCAATTATAATTGATCGGAGGGAGGACAAAATATGGCGGTCGTTGAGATCAAAGATCTGAGCTTTTCATACCCCGAATGCACCGAAAAGGCTCTTGATAATGTAAGTCTGACCGTTGAACAGGGAGAATTTTTTGTCCTCTGCGGAACATCGGGCAGCGGAAAATCGACCCTGCTCCGACAGCTTAAAACCGACCTTGCCCCGAACGGTATCAGGTCGGGAGAAATTATGTTCAAGGGACTGCCGCTCGATACGGTACAGCGAAGAACACAATCGGAAAAGATCGGATTTGTGGGTCAATCCCCCGAAAATCAGATAGCTACGGATAAGGTCTGGCATGAGCTGGCATTCGGACTTGAAAGTCTTGGATACGGCACGGCGGAAATTCGTGGGCGTACTGCGGAAATGGCGGCGTTTTTCGGAATTGAGAAATGGTTTCACAAAAGCGTGAATGAGCTTTCGGGCGGTCAGAAGCAGCTTTTGAATCTGGCGTCTGTAATGACGCTGCACCCCGATATTCTTATACTTGACGAGCCTACAAGTCAGCTTGACCCCATAGCCGCTTCGGAATTTCTTAACGTGCTGAAAAAGATAAACGCCGAGCTTGGAATAACGGTCATATTGACGGAACACCGCCTTGAAGAAGCGTTCCCGATGGCAACCCGAACAGCCGTAATGGAAAAGGGAAAAATAATCTGCACGGGTACTCCGAAAGAGGTCGGCGGTATGCTGAAAGCCATAGAAAACAAAATGTTCCTTGCAATGCCTGCTCCAATGCGGATATGGGCGGCGGTGAAGTCGGACGAGGAATGTCCCGTAACGGCTGCGGAGGGCAAAAAATGGTTCAATGAATTTGCGGAAAAAAATCCTGTTTCCGAACTTCCCACAAGGCGTATCACGCAGCGTTCGGACGAAACAGCGGTTGACGTTTCGGAAGCATGGTTTCGCTACACCAAAAACGGAACAGACGTTATACGAGGGCTTGACCTGAAAGTGCAGAAAGGCGAATTTTTAGCTGTATTAGGCGGAAACGGCGCAGGCAAAACAACGACGCTAAAGCTTATAAGCGGACTGAAAAAGCCGTATCGTGGAGAGATCGCAGTCAACGGAAAAACAGCCTCTCTGCCTCAGAATCCGCAGACGTTGTTCGTAAAAAAGACCGTCCGCGAGGACTTGCTTGAAATGACTAAGGAGCTTTCAAAGGAGATCGGGCAGAATCGTTTTGCTTATGTCACAGCACTTTGCAGGCTTGAAAAGCTTCTTGACCGTCACCCATACGACCTCTCGGGAGGAGAACAGCAAAGAGCGGCTCTTGCAAAAATTCTCATGACCGACGCCGATATACTGCTCCTTGACGAGCCTACAAAAGGCTTCGATGCGGAGTTCAAACAGCTTTTCGGAGACATTCTCGAAACTCTCCTTGAACGTGGAAAAACAATAATAATGGTCAGCCATGACATTGAGTTTTGTGCGGAATATTCGCAGCGGTGCGCCATGTTTTTTGACGGGAGCATTGTAACGGAGGGTACGCCCGAAAAATTTTTCAGCGGAAACAGTTTTTATACGACTTCCGCAAACCGCATCGCAAGGGACGTGCTGCCTAATGCAATTACCGCACATGACGTTATATCGGCGTGCGGCGGTGAACTCACTGAAAGCAAGCCGTCAAAATGCAGTTTACCCGAACTGATAATGCAGGAAACTGTCAGTCCCAAAAGTACCGATAAACTGCCCGTGTGGAGAAAAATCACCGCCGCTTTATCGGGAACGGCGGCATTACTGATATTTCTTTACGCAACAAAAATAACCGACCTCACCAAAAGCGTTAATGCTTTTGGGATAACTGATTCGGGCAGAGAACAGCTTAAAATATACGCTGCGCTGATCTTCGCACTTTTTATATGCGCACTTTCGGTTTATCGAAAGTCCGATCAGTCGGCAGCGGTACAAACTCCAAAGGAAAAAAGACGGCTTTCCAAAAGAACGATCGCCGCAGGTTCGCTGATACTCATGCTTATACCGCTGACCTTGTACATCGGCGTTTATTATGTCGGAGTAAAGCAATATTATGCGATCTCGCTCGCAATACTGACAGAATGTATGCTGCCCTTTTTCATGATTTTTGAGGGCAGAAAACCGCAGGCTCGCACCCTTGTTACAATAGCCTCGTTATGCGCTTTGGGCATTGCGGGACGTGCGGCATTTTTCATGCTTCCGCAGTTCAAACCCGTTGCGGCTCTTACAATAATATCGGGGGTCGCGCTCGGCGGCGAAACGGGCTTTCTTGTCGGGGCAGTCACCATGCTCGCTTCTAATATACTTTTTTCGCAGGGTCCGTGGACGCCCTTTCAGATGTTTGCAATGGGCATGATAGGATTTCTTGCAGGCATATTGTTCCGCAAAGGACTAATGAGGAGAACAAGGCTTTCTATGTGCATTTTCGGTGCGTTGGCGGTCATTCTTATCTACGGCGGAATTATGAATCCTGCGTCGGCTTTGATATGGGGAAGCGAAACGCTGAATCTCAAAATAATAATGACCTATTATGTTACAGGCTTTCCTATGGACCTTATCCACGCAGCCGCTACCGTTATCTTCCTGTGGTTCGGCGCAGAACCTATGCTCCAAAAGCTTGACAGATTAAAGGTAAAATATAGATTATTGGATTAAAATTAAAACCTGTGTTCATAGTGAAGCTGTATGGCTTATTCTATGAACACAGGTTCTTATTTATTTCGTATCTGTAAGGTCGATCGTCAATTCTTTCATTACAACAGGCATACCGTTTTCATCGGATTCCTGCTTATTACAGAATTTTACAATTATCGTATCAGTAGGCGGAGCGGCGAACGTTTCCGCATTGATACCGTTGTCCAAAACAACGGGCGAATCCAGAACTCGTTCAAGTCTGTTGCCATATTCATCATAAACCATAGCCATGATGCTGTACTTCGGATACTTGTCAACAACATTTCCGTTTTCGTCATAGACAAATACGATATTTTCAGGGTCTTCAGAACCGTCTTTTCTGAAATAACGGTAATCATCGGGATATGTGAACGAGGCGGTCATCATCGCAGGCGTTACCTCATGAACTGTAAATGTAAAGCCGTCGTTCTCATAAAGTCTGCCGATCTGCTTTGTAAGCGAAGTATCGGGGGTCACGGTAAACTGCACGCTTGCCGAACCTACGGGCGTTCTGTCGGTAAAATATTTTTCAGAGCATTCGATATTCCCGAAATTTACCTTTATATCGGTAGTCTCTGTAAGCTTATTTTCAGTGTCGAATACACATCTGATACTTCCCGTGAAGCTGTTTTTCGCACCATAATCAAGCGTCATATAACCGTAGCGGTTATTTCTTTCGCTGTCTGAAAAAGTATACGGTTCGCCGTTTATTTCAAGGTCGAAATCGTAAAGATGAAGATAGCCGCAGCCATTGGCATTATCATTGAGGAGACTGCCTGTAATGCCGACAAGGAGCATTTGACCGTCGCAATAAATGCTGTCAACAGCAAGAGAAATATTCTCATTTTCAGACTGTATCGGCTCTGCAAGCGATTCTGCTGCGCTGCCGATATTTTCATAATCAATACGGTCATTTTTTTTAATGGGGAACACGTCTCCGGCAGCGTCCTCAACGGTACGCGTTTCATTTTTGAGCTTATCGAACGCGCCAAGCTTTTCGGCAGCATAAGCCGTAGTTCCGAGACAAGCGGCAATTGCCACTGCAACAGAAACAGCAATGCTCGGCTTGAATTTCCTTACTTTTTTATTTTCCCTTGAAGATATTTCGTTTCTTAATCTTTTCATGTAGTTATTTACCTCCTGTGCAGAAAGCGGTTCTGCATTTTCGATATTGTCGTCTGCGCATTTATTGAGCAGTTCATATAGTGTATCTCTCATTTTTTGCTACCTCCTGCAAAGCGTGTCGGATTATTTTGTATGATCTTCTTTTTACCTCTTGAAATATGATTATATGCGATAGAACGCGACATTCCCAATTCGCCTGATACCTTTCCGATATCTTCGCCGTTCCAGAAAATTCTTGTAAACAGCGTCTTATCGGTATCGTTCAGACAGGAAATAAGCTCCGAAAAAACGTTATCGAACAGCGCGTCCCCTGTAAGTCCCGATATATCAGCGATCGGAAGCTCGTCAATATCGACCGCAGGTTCAAGACGTTTCAGCTTTCTCAGCTTATCGAGCGCGGTATGCTTTGCCACAACAACCGCCCAGCCCTTGAACGGAACAGAAGTATCATAGCTTTCGATATGATCCCATATTTTAAGTATCGTATCATACAGACATTCCTCAGCGTCTTGCGGATGATCGTATAGTATACGGCATATGACGGATCTCAGCAATCCGCCGTATTTTATTAAAACGAATTCAAGAGCATCCTCGTTTTTTCGTCTTAATTCTTTAATGAAATTATTATCATTGATTTTCAATTCAGTACCTCCTTGACTTTAGAGCCTGTTCAGAATCTCAGCATGTGCGGATTTTCGAGCATAATTTTGTCGAGAGCAAGGCGAAAAAGTGAAAGCATACTGTCGTATGGTGAACTTTTTCAACGTAGCGATCGGCAAAATTTGCCGAAAAGACGTGCGCGGGGAGATTCTGAACAGACTCTTAGATGTTTACCTCCTTCACTTACCAATACGAAACATTTCTGCCGTTTTTATCAACGGGCTAAATAATTTTTTCATTTACCTAAATCAAGCCGTCAAAATGTATATCAGGTTCTCAATCAGATTTATTTTTCACTGTCTGCTCTGTTTCTATTATAAACTTTCCTCACGACAATGTAAAGATACCGAATAAACAGAATATTTTTGTAAAACATGCACAAATTTTAGTTCGATTATTGTGACTTCCTACAAAGTTTTGAAAATTTAAAAATTATTTCGTCTTTTTTGCCCTTTTAAATCACTTATATATAGACATTAAGAATTTGTGATACTTGCATAATAATAAAACTCAGAAAACTAAAGGAGAAATTGCCATGAAAAAAATCAAATTATTTCTGATCGCGCTTGCCATACTCGCAACCGTTTCGTGTTCGGCTGAAAACAGCGATTCAAGCACAGCCGAGCCTGTTTCTGAGACTGTAGAGGTCAAGCAGACCCTTTACAAGGAAAGAAAAATAGCCCTTGAAAACACAGTCGATACGCCGATAAAAGTATTGTCGTTCAGCAACGGATACTACTATTTTTACGAAAGCGATAAAGACGAACTGCGGCTTGCCGTTCTGGACAGCGAATTTAATATTGTAAGCGATACTGCGCTCTGCGGTTCTATCAATATGGGGTTCTCGGTAAATGTGAACGAGGACGGCAGCTTCTGCGTTATCTCGGCTGTCACGGATTTTGAATTTGAGTTCGGCGAATTCGGAGACATCGAAAACTACGACGACTTCCTCGAAAACGGCAGTCTCGGCTTTATGCTCACCAATTACGACAGCTCGGGAAAGGTAGTCTCGGAACATGAAATTATCGGACTGGATAAGGAATTTGAAAAAAACGGCTCACGGCTCGGCGACCTCTGCCCTTACGGTGAGGGAAAGCTTATTCTCTCCTACGGAAACGGTCTTGCAGTTATCGGTACGGACGGTTCGCTTCTCGAAGCTCGGCGATACGAAATGCAGCTCATCGACCTCGGCTGCGACAGCGACGGAAAAGTGATAGCGTCGGAATTTCACGGATTCGGTCATATGGACGGTGAAACGCTCGCTCTTCCTGAAGAACTGCTTGGAGAGTACGACGAAATGCTAAAGATCGACAGTTGCGCTATGCCCGGAAACAACGGATTCAAGGCGTATTTCAAGCGCAGCGACGGTATCTACGGTCTTACGGAAAGCGGCGAGCTTGTTCTTGTATTTGATTTTGCAGAATCGCTCGTCAAGGATTCTGATATTACATGCTTTACGCCATGCGGCGACGGAATGTTCCTCACGGCAGGCTATTCGTCAAGCTCTCTGCTGTTATATACCCGCCGTCCCGACGACTATACGGAGGACAGAAAAATTGTTGATATATGGTACATAAGCGGAGGCGACGGAGGACAAAAAATAACGGAGTTCAACAAATCTAACGACAAGTATCTCTGCAAGCTGAATCCCTCGCTTAAAACTCCCGACGATCTTACAAAAGCAGTCCTAACCGATAAAGCTCCCGATGTTATCGAATCTATTGACAGCGATCTTATACGCAAGCTTACGAACCTCGGCGCATTGGCGGATATGAACGAGCTTATGGAGGAGTACGGCGGTCTGGAGCGTGAGGAGCTTATGCCGAACGTTCTTGAAGCTTTTGATATGGACGGGCATATTTACGCTCTGCCCGAATTCTTCTCCGTCAAAACAATTATTGCAAACAGCGATTATATAAGTAAAGAATATGCCGACTGGACATATGACGACCTCTATCGTTTTTACGAGGAACGTCCCGAGGGAATGTGCCTTTTCGGCAGAAATTGGGACAACTCATTTAACCTGTTCTGTACGGAAAATCTTTCAGCATGGATAGATACGAAAAATAATACCTGCAAATTCGGAACGCCTGAATTTGTGAGACTCCTTGAGTTCTGCAAGGAAACGAATGATTCCTATATTCCCGAGCCGAACAGCGATGAGGGAGAATCCGATTTTCTTTACCTGAAACAGCTTTCGCTTTCACTCAAAGATCATACAATAATGCTATGTTCAGAGGGATTGGGAAATAGTGGTATCAGTCCGCTTTTAACAAAAATAGGCTGCAAAGGTCTGACTTTCGATACGGCGTCTTTACTCAATTTCCCCGAAAACGGCGGAACAGGCGCGATATTGGCAAATAACACCATAGCTGTAATAGAAAACAGCGACTGCAAAGAGGGCGCATGGGCTTATGTTTCTTTTCTGCTCGGCGAAGAACGTCAATGCAACAACGCTAATACCGGCGGCGGCTTCAACTGGATCAACAAAAAGGCGTTTGATATATCTCTTAACAATGTTGTCCACAAGGGTCAGGAGCCTGAAATGAGCAGCATGAGCGCACATAACGGAACAGAAGCTGTTTTTAAAATTGATTATCCTTGCACGGTCACGGCTGAACAGGCTGAGGAATACCGCAGCTTCGTCATGAACTGCACAAAGCTCAAATACGATAATAATGATGTGAACAATATTCTTTACGAAGAATACGACCGTTTCATCAACGATGAAATTACAGCCGAACAATGCGCTTCTTACATTCAGGACCGTGTAGAAATTCTTCTCGGAGAACAGCAATAGACCTACTCGAGAACTGAAAAGCAATGAATTTTCAGAAAAAAACAGCAAATACTATGCCTTAGAGCCTGATACAAGGCTTTGAAAGGCGGTATTGCTATGAACAAGAAAAACAGAAAAAATATTCCCGTTCCCGACCCTGATTCAAGCGATATGGAGTACGTCTGCCCCTCGGCTTCATGGGGCGATATGACGGGTCTTATCCCTGCGAATAATTCTCCCGAAACTATTTCCGAGGAGTACGAGGAGCTTTACCCGTATCTCCCGACACCCGAAGCAAGAGACAGCTTTTAAATACTTTATGCAGCACCGCACAAAGACCGCCTTACGGGTTTGTACGGTGTTGCCTTTATTTTAGCAATCGGGAATTTCTCAACCGTTAAAATTGTATAATATTACCTAAAATTCAAGGTAAAAATATCGGAATCAACAAAAATTAAAAAAACTCTTTATTTTTTACTTAAACTATGCTATAATTTAATTGATAATATACGAACTACGGAAATGCAAAGGGTGTTATATATGAAAAACGGTGTGCGTATGCTCGACATCGCCGAAAAACTGGGAGTAAGCGTTGTTACTGTTTCAAATGCGCTTGCAGGCAGGGACGGCGTAAGCGAACAGGTCAGACAGCAGATCTGCGAAACTGCCGAGGAAATGGGCTATAAGCCGTCAAATACAAACGGCAGAAAAAAATCCGAGCTGCCCAAACTCGGAAAAAGCGTGGGGATACTTACCTCCGAACGCTTCGTAGGCTCTATGGGAACTTTTTACTGGGAGCTTACCGCAAATATTTCCAACAAGCTTTCCGCCATGAACGTGCTGACGGTCTATGAATGTATTACAAGGGAAAACGAGAAAAAGCTCGTTCTACCACCGACCGTGACCGAAGAACGTGTGGACGCCGTTATCGTTATCGGACAGATAAGCCGCGATTTTGCCTTATCACTGAGCAAAACGAATATTCCCATGCTTTTTGTGGATTTTTACGTAAGCCGCTGCAATGTGGATTCCATAAATTCGGACAGCTACTACGGCGGATATATGCTCACCGACTACCTTGTTGAAAAGGGTCACAAAAAAATCGGCTTTGTCGGCTCGCTCAACGCCACAAGCAGCATTAACGACCGCTTCCTCGGCTACATAAAATGCCTTATGGAAAACGGTCTTACCTACCGCAGCGAATGGCTTTTGGAAGATCGCGACGATACCGGCACTCTGTTTGAACGTATCGACTTCCCCAGCGATATGCCTACGGCTTTCGTCTGCAACAGCGATGAAACGGCTTTTCGTGTGATCTCGGCTCTGCGGTCAAAGGACGTGCGCGTTCCCGACGATATTTCGGTGGTGGGCTACGACAACTACACCGTGTCGAACATCTGCATTCCTGCCATTACAACCGTAGAGGTCGATATTGAACAAATGGCGGCAGGAGCAGTAGATATGATAATCAAAAAACTTGAAGATCCCAATTTCAGCGAGGGCAGACGCATTATAAGCGGCAAACTTATTGAAAAAAACAGCGTGCTTGATATATCGGGATAGGAGCTTGTTTATTCTCATAACTTTATATATTATCTCCCGAAAGAAGGTCGCAAATTGCTTATCAGAAATTTTTTCGGACACCTGAATACTATTCTGAAACACAGACATATGGTCATGAGACATTGCTTTAAGGCAGGTATCTTCCGCAGAGGACTTCTCCACGACCTGTCAAAATTTTCCCCCGTGGAATTTATCCCCGGCGTACTGTACTATCAGGGCAGCCGCAGTCCCAACGAACGCGAACGAGAGGTAAGCGGCTTCTCAAAAGCGTGGATGCACCACAAAGGCAGAAACCGTCACCATTTTGAATACTGGACCGACTATTCCATGAAAACGGGTACGCTCGACCCTGTGAGAATGCCCGACATATACATTTTCGAGATGTTCTGCGACCGTGTGGCGGCTTCAAAAATATACAATAAGTCCGAATACAACGACCGCTGTCCCCTTGAATATTACAATGCAAGGAAAGCAAAGCGTGATATAGAGCCGCTTACGGCTGCAAAACTGGAATTTCTGCTGCGTCTTCTCGCCGATAAGGGCGAAGATGAAACGTTCCGCTATATCAGAAAAAGAGTTAAAATGAAAAGGAGAAATTTGCATTGAAAAAAATAGTTTTGCCCATGCTTATTTTATCGCTGCTGACAGGCTGCGGCGATACGCCTGTGGAGCTTTCGGCGGTCAGCGTACCTGCTGCGAATTTTTCCGAGCCTGAAACAGTTCCCCAGACCTCCGAGGCTGAAACTACCGAAGCGGCTTCGGAAGCTCCGACCGAGGCTGAGGAAACCGTTTCACCCAAAGTCGCCAAAAAACTTAAAGAAATGAATTTGCAGGAGAAGATCTGTCAGATGTTCGTGGCTGTTCCCGAGGCTGTCCCCGGCTACAACAGCATGCTTTACGTTGACGACTGGTTCAACACCTGCTATGAAGAATATCCCATAGGCGGATTTATCTATTTTGATACGAATATTTCCTATGACCAGCAGCTCCGCGATCTGCTCAGCAGGTCTCAGGAAACGGCTATGGACAGGGGTATCGGCGTTTTCCAGTCCGTTGACGAGGAGGGCGGTTCTATCACCCGCGTCCAGAAAATGCTGTGGACTACGCCCGTGTACGATATGAGCCATTACGGTAAACTCAACGACGTTGATAAGGCTTATGAAGCAGGTCGGACTATCGGCGGCTATTTAGCGGATTACGGCTTCAATGTGGACTTCGCTCCTGTCGCCGACGTCAATATAAATCCCTCAAACGAGCTTGGCAATCGTATTTTCAGCAGCGACCCTATCGTTGTTTCAGATATGTCGGCGGCAGTCGTTAAGGGTCTTAAATCTCAGGAAATATGCACTACTTTGAAACATTTCCCGGGACTTGGCGCAGGCGACGGCAACACTCACTATGACTCGGTACATATCGACCGCACTTACGAACAGCTTACGATTGAGGAATTTCCTGCATTTATGGGCGGTATCGAGGCTGGTACGGATTTCGTCATGGTAGGTCATCAGATAACCTCCGCTTCGGGGGACGAGCTGCCCGGCGACCTGTCTCCCGTAGTCGTTACGGATTGGCTCAGGGGCGAATTGGGATTCGACGGGATAATTATTTCCGATTCCCACTCTATGGGCGCGATAACGAATGTCTATACAAGCGATGAAGCCGCAATAATGGCTGTCAAGGCAGGCGTGGACGTTATACTTATGCCCTACGACCTAAGAACGGCTGTGGACGGACTTAAAGACGCCGTAAACACGGGAAAGATCCCCCTTGAAAGGATAAACGAGAGCGTTACCCGTATCCTTGAAAAGAAAGAAGAATTGGGACTTATATAAATTTTATTAGGAAAAGCAAGAATAGTCACAGTAGTATTTACTATCCTGTGACTATTTTTCTTTTCTTAGTAATATCAGATTCACAGTGGTTTAAAAAAATTTTTCTGAAAGTGTCAGAAAACCTGTTTCAATTTCGTATTAGTAAGTGAAGGAGGTCAAACGAGATCACAAAAGGAGGTACCAAATTGAAGATCACAGAAGAAAACTTCTTACAAGAGCTACAGCGAAAGAATGAGGACGCTCTGGAATTCGTTGTTAAAAATTATGGCGGATTATTAAAGGCAGTAATTCATCGCATTTTATATAATTATCCGGAAGACGCCGAGGAATGCTTGTATGATTCGGTTCTGAAAATATGGGAACATATCAATTCTTACAATATGCAAAATAAATTCGAGAATTGGATCGCCGCAATTGCGAAATATGCCGCTCTCGACCGTTTAAGAATTATAAAAAGGCTTGAACCGATGGAAGATATTGACGTATTGCCTATATCGGATAAGTCGGCTTTTACAGGGAACGAATCATTCGATGAATTTTTTGCAGAGCTTATATCATGTCTTAAAGAGGAAGACAAATTGATTTTTGTAAAGATTTTTTGGAACGGCGAGAGTATTGACGATGTTGCTATGCAGCTTGGAAAATCTCAAAATTTCTTGTACAAGCGTATTTCCAGAGGAAAACAAAAGATCATAAAGCATAATCCGAATTATTTCAAATAGGAGGAACGACTATGAATGAAGAATTATTCCGACTCCTGAATAATGATGCGAGCGAACTGCCGAAAGCAGAAACGATAAGCGATCAGGAGGTAAAGAAGATCATGAAACGTTTTAGAGAAGAAAATGGCGCTGTGCCGACCAAAAAAAGACGTAAGCCGAAGATGACCGCTGTAATAATTGCGGCGGTAATTGCAGCTTGCTGTGGAACTACCGTATTTGCGGCAGCTCACAGCAATTTGTTTTCAAACCTTGAAGCCAACAAAACCAAAACCCACGTTGACGATAACGGAACTGAGTGGAAAGTCGATAAAACTCCCGATCTGAACAACTATGAAATGCTGGAATCCTTTGCAGATACAGAGGAAGAAGCTGAGATCAGCAGCAATGACGAAATATCAGTTTCAATTGAAAGCACATATTGTGACGGAAGAACGCTTGTACTTGGACTTACGGGAAGTCTCAACAATGGAAATCCCGACGGATACAGATATGTTGGCTTCAGCTCAATTAAAATTGACTGCGGCGACGTTGTTTTTGAAACGGAAAGCAGACTGGAAGGAACTTCAAATTACACTTGGCTTGAAGGAAACATGATGCTTGACGAGGGTACAGAAAACAGCTTCAGCGGACAGATCACTCTTAAGCTTGATGAGGAGAATATGCTTACAGAGTCGAAAGATGCTGTTATTACCCTTGAAAGATTATACGTAGGCGAAAATTATTTCAAATGCTACGCTGAACTGAACGACATAGTAATGGAGAAGCACATTGTTGTTGATAATGACCTTATCAATGGAAATGCAATTGAACAGAGCGAGGACGGATACAAAGTCAGACTTTCCGACTACAGCCCTGCAAGTATTAATGTAGAATGGGAGTATCCAAGCGAATTGGATGAAAAAAATAAGACTGAGCATATTATGATAGAGGGATATGAAGCACCTGCCTATTCTATGGAACTGTTTTTCTACGATGAATACGGCAATGAAATTCCTTTCCTCAACCCAACGTTCAATACGGGCTCTCTTACAACTCCGTCAAGCGACATAATATACGCAAGGATCGTTAACAAACAGGAACAAACCGACAGCGACCTTAATCATGGTATGCCTGTTTATAAGGAGTTTATGTTTGATTTAAGCGAACTTAAAAATGAGGAATAAAAAAGATAGACAGACAAGTATATAACTTCTTGAAATAGACAACATGGTGATACAAAAAATCAGACAGCTTGGTAATTCAATAAAAACGGACAACTTGGTGATAATGTTAAAACGCACTTTTTCGGAATTATCTGAAAAAGTGCGTTTTACTCTGATACTGAACAGGCTCTTAATCCTTGATAACGTTCTTTATAGCGGAAAGAAGCTCGTCGTATGTCTCAAAAGCAGGGAACTGCGGATAATCTTTCTTTATCTGCTCTGTGCTGCGGAAAAGGAATCCTGCCTTGCTTGCCTGTATCATTCCGAGGTCGTTGAAGCTGTCGCCGCTTGCGATAGTTTCGTAGCCGATAGACTGGAGAGCCTTTACAGTAGTAAGCTTCGACTTTTCACATCTCATTTTAAAGCCCGTAATTTCACCGTTTTCGGCAACTTCAAGAGTGTTGCAGAAGATAGTGGGCTGTCCCAGCTTTGCCATAAGCGGCGCGGCAAACTGCGTAAATGTATCGCTGATAATTATAGTCTGACAAACGGAACGAAGCTCGTCCAGAAACTCCTTTGCGCCGGGCATGGGGTCGATCTTTGCGATAGTTTCCTGTATCTCTTTAAGTCCAAGTCCATGCTCTTTAAGGATAGCCAAACGATAATTCATAAGCTTATCGTAGTCAGGCTCGTCTCTTGTGGTTTTTTTAAGCTCGTGGATTCCGCTTGCCTCGGCAAAAGCTATCCATATTTCAGGCACAAGCACGCCCTCAAGGTCTAAACAGGTAATATACATTGACATATTGTTTCCTCCGTTGAGTTTTTTTACTTTTTTATTATATCATATCAGCTTCAAAATTGCAACAGTCGCGGAAATAAATTTCGACAAATATTTTTTCAGATTTGTAAAGTATATTTTTTGCTGTGAAATAATTTATGTCGAAATTGTGAACATTCTGAAAATGCTATTGACATTTCTCATATATGTGGTATAATGGAATTATACACAAACGCTGTATGTAATGCTATTCCGAAATTTATTTTTTTTGAAACAGCAAAAATCAATCGTCAAAAGTATCAACATAATCCAGGAGGTCACAAACATGAAATCATTCAGAAAAATCACAGCATGGGCTATGGCTCTCGCTATCGCCTCAACAGCAGCCGCTATGACTACTGCTTATGCAGAGGGCGAAGAAGTCCCCACAGCAGCTCCCACGGAAGCTGTTACGGAAGCTCCCACAACGCCTCCCGTTACAGACGCTCCCACTGAAGCTGTTACGGAAGCCCCCACCGATGCGCCTACAGAAGCTCTGACCGATGCTCCTACAGAAGCTCCGACAACGCCTGCCGTTACAGGCGATGTAAGCGGTACTGTAAAGAACATTGAAATACGTATAACAGGAAATAACCTTTATTTGAAGGACACCACAACAGGCATGTCCGTCAATGTGGAAAACAACAAGGCAACTGTTGACGGCACTGTTATCGAGGAGATCAATCTTGATATTACAGACATCACCGAAGAGGAGCAGCAGCTTCTTGTACGCGCTGCCTATGCTTTGGAAGATCTTTCGATCAGCGAGATCGTTTTGACCGATAATGTTACCGATATTAATATCGCTCTCTTTGACGATGCGCAGGTTGACGGCTGTACAAAGATCACTTTCGGCAAGAATATCAAGTCGATAAACGCCGATCCCCTCGGCACTTCTGCGGCAACTCCCACAGTTTACGGATATTCGGGTACGGCAGCCGAAACATACGCCAATAATAAGGGACTTACATTCTCCGCTATCGGTGAGGTCGCTGCTACTACCGCGGCTAAGACTACAGCAGCTCCCAAGAAAACAACAACTGTAAAGACTACGGCTAAAGCTGCAACAACTACGGGTAAGAAGTCCGATTCTCCTAAAACAGGCGATGCAGGTACTGTTACAGGCGTACTTGCCGCTGCTATTGCCGCAGGCGTTCTTTCAATGAAAAAGAGAAAGCACGAATAAGAAATAAAATAGACTTTGACTTGAAGAAAACATGATGTGATACAGGCTGTTACGGTGCGTTCTAACGCTGTAGCAGCCTGTTTTTAGGGAGAATCACAATGAAAAATACCGCCTCATCGCAGTCTTTGGTCGGGCAAAAAAGCGGACTTGAGATACTGACAAAATACCGCGGCGCAATTATGGGCATCGCCGCATTATGGATACTGTTTTTCCACGAATGGCAACTACTATCTACCGAAGTCGGAAAAGCCGCCGAATTTGAAAACTATATAAAGCGTATCGGCTTCTGCGGAGTTGATATTTTCCTCTTTTTGTCAGGTATAGGACTCGTTTTTGCGATCGGAAAAAGAAATATTTTCAGCTTTTATTACCGCCGTTTCAAAAGAGTTTATCTGCCGTTTCTTATAGTAGGCATTATACGCGCTGTCACGGAAAAATGGACTTCCGAGGGCTTTTGGGACAACGTTCTTTGTATAAGCTTTTACAAAACGAACATGTATTCCTTTTTGTGGTTTGTACCGGCGATACTGACGCTTTATCTGCTTTTTCCGCCGTATTACAAGCTGTTTTCAAAGGCTTCAAACAAGCTCATGTTTACTGCGGCGATGTTCCTGATATGGATGACGCTGTCGCTCCTTTTCAGGGACAAGCTCAGACCCGATCTATACGGCTTTACCAACAGAATCCCCGTATTTTTATTCGGAGTTTATGCAGGTCATTTAACCAAAACCCATAAAGAGCCGTTTACAAAAACCGTTTGGTTTTCCTTGACAGCCGTACTTGTTTCGGGACTTTATTTCGCTTATTTAGCCAATTTCAAGGGTATCGGCTTTATTGTTCCGACTTCAAACTGCTTTCTCCCGAATCTGCTTATCGCCGTATCTTTCCCATTCATTACGGCAAAGCTGCTCGACCTGCTGTGCAGTATACCCAAAGCAGGCATTATCGGCAAGGGCATTGTGAAATTCTTCTCTTTCTTCGGACTTTTCAGTTTGGAGCTTTACTGCGTACAGGAATGGCTCAGCGGAAAACTGCTTGCGGAGATCGCCGATCAGACCCCGATGATGAAAAATATAGCCGTTTTTGCACTGTGTACTATTGCAGGCTTCGTGCTGTATCTTGTAGTTAAATATTTTTGGATTCTTGTGGAATTTATCGCAAAGCTTGTAAGAGCCTTGTTCAAAAACAAAAAAGCTGTAAATAAATAAGAAAACAGACTGCCGCATCGACAAAATGCGACAGTCTTTTAATTTTCTCCAAAAAAAATATGAATATTTCCATTAAAAAGTACAAAAATACAATTTTTTCATAATTTCATCTATATCTTGACATATAGATAGTTGTGTGATATAATATGAATAGACCTATGTTATAAAGCGACTTTTTTTGAACGCGACGTTAAAGCAACCCGGCACAAAGCAAGTACAGAATACTAAGAGCCTGTTATGTAACCGAAAAACAGCGTGTTTTTGCAGGTGAGCCACGCTCGCAGGGTTATTCGGCAGGTATAATATGAGGTGAAAGTTTATAATGAAAAAAAAGCTGGCTGAATTTGGCGTAAGAAAGATACTTTTGATGTTCGCTGACGCCTTTATTACGGTCTTTTCTGCGCTTATCACAAACTATGCTCTATCCCTGCTGCACATGTCGCTCTCTCCCAAGGACATGCTTACTCCCATAATCACAGGCACAATATGCTGCCTCGTTTTATTGTCACTCTCAGGAGCATATACCAAGATGTGGCGTTATTCCAATAAAAAGGACTATCTTTGCTGCTTCGTCGGCGCAGGTCTCGGAATATTATTCTCGTGGATGTTCTATTATCTATCGACAAGACGCGTCCTCAGTCCTTTCTACATAGCCTTACATCTGACGCTTACCATTGTGGGAATATGTCTTTTTAGGGTACTGTTCAGATTTACATTTATTAAAATTTCAAACGCAAAGTCGGCAGAGGCTATTAACTATCCCCGAACTATGATAATAGGCGGCGGCAGAGCCTGCGAAATACTCCTTAAAGAGATAAAAAGCTCCCGTGAAAATCAAAACGCCGAAAGCAGATCGGCTGCCTGCTATGAACCGATCTGTATTATAGACGACGACAGAAACAGGATCGGCTCTTTGGTAGAGGGCGTTGAAATTGTCGGAACTACAGCCGAGATCAAAAAATTTATCGAAGAAAAACACATCGAGCTTATTATTTTCGCCATTCCCTCATGTATCGGCGAAGAGAAAAGACGTATCCTCAATATATGCAACGATACGGGATTAAAGGTACGTATGCTGCCGTTTATCGGAAATCTTATATTCAGCGAAAACAATACTCTTTTAAAACAAGTCCACGATATTAAAGTCGAGGACCTTTTGGGACGTGACCCTATCAAATTCGATATAAGCGAAGTCCGCAGCTTTATTCACGGTAAGGTCTGCATGGTTACGGGCGGCGGAGGTTCGATAGGTTCGGAGCTTGTCCGTCAGATAGCGAAATACGATCCTCAGATGATAATTATTGTCGATATATACGAAAACAACGCCTACGATATTCAGCAGGAGCTTAACATGGAGTACGGCGATTCGCTGAATCTCAAGGTGCTTATCGCTTCGGTACGGGATTATTTCCGAATGAATCAGATATTTACCAAATATAAGCCCCATGTGGTTTTCCACGCAGCCGCGCACAAGCATGTCCCCCTTATGGAGGAATCTCCTATGGAGGCGATCAAGAACAACATCATCGGTACTTTCAACACCGCGACCCTTGCACAGTTCCACAACGTTGAAAAATTCGTCATGATCTCTACCGATAAAGCCGTCAACCCTACAAACGTTATGGGTGCTTCAAAACGCTGCTGCGAAATGATAGTACAGTATCTTGCGCAGGAAAAAGGCAGCAAAACCGAGTTCGTAACAACTCGCTTCGGAAACGTTCTCGGCTCAAACGGCTCGGTTATCCCACTTTTCAAGCGTCAGATAAAGTCGGGCAGACCCGTTACGGTAACTCACCCCGATATTATCCGCTATTTTATGACTATTCCCGAAGCTGTCAGCCTTGTTATGCAGGCTGCTGCGATCGCAGAGGGCGGCGAAATTTTCGTACTCGATATGGGCAAACCAGTGAAAATAATCACTTTGGCTGAAAACCTTATCCGCATGTACGGAAAAGTCCCCTATGAGGAAGTTCCGATCATCTTCACTGGACTTCGCCCGGGAGAAAAAATCAAAGAGGAGCTGCTGATGAATGAAGAAGGTCTGAAAAAGACCTCAAACGAGCTTATTTTCATCGGCAAACAGATAGAGATAGATACCGAAACTTTTGCTTCACGTCTGCGTCGGCTCCGTGATGCAGCCGAAGCAAACGACGAAGCAACGGCAGTTATGGAGCTTCACAGAATGGTGCCTACTTTTATAACTCCCGAGGAATTCAATAGCTCCCATACCCCGCATAAAGAGGAAAATATTTCCGAACGCCAATTGGCGGCTGTATGATCTTTTAAGCGCATTCGTTTTTACGGGTGCGTTTATTTTATTATCCCCCCTGCTCTCTTTAAAAATTGATTACAGATTTTTTGTTGACTTTTTCCGAATGAAATGATATAATTAGTAAAGAATAAACAGTATTATGGTCAGACGGTTTACGGAATTCGCTGACCAAATTATCGGGAGGTCATATGAAAGTTTTCAGAAAATTAGTCAGCCTGCTCCTGTGCGGCGCACTGACAGCGGTATCGCCGTTATATGCGGCAGCTTCAAACACGCCTGATATTTCCGTTTCCGACTCCGCTTCGTCGCTCACGGGAAGCATGAAAGGAAGAAACGGCGTATACATAAGGTGGATATATAATTCATCGGAAACCTACGCACGCAACGGTCAGAGAGCTATTTATGACGTTCATGTAAAATACGACACGGGAAAATTCGATTCCTCCGACTATACTTCCGTAATAACTCCCCTATCGGGTAAGATCGAAAACGTCCGCTGTGTTCTTGAACATGATGACGGCTCTTATACGTGTCCGAACATAGTCGGCTTTGAATCGGGGCAGATCGACTCGCTGTACATCGAATTCGCCCAGAACGGCGTGTACACTTTTTATGCAACCGCTTCTTCGGGAACAACTGCCAAATCTCAAATAGACGTTGTGGAGGTCAGCGACCCGAGTGACTCCTCTGATACGACCGCTCCCGAAATTACCGATAAAATTGTAAGCCGACAGCCCGGACAAAGCGTTACTGTCAACATTGAATCAAACGAGCTGTGCCGACTTGAAATAAACGACGCCGTTTACCCCGAATGCACAGGAGTAAACTACACTATATCCGAACCCGGTCAGTACAAGGTCACGGCAACCGATGTAAACGGCAATACGTCTACAAAAATCATTGTTATAAGCGATCTCGGGGGAACTATTGCAACGACCGCTCCCCCTGTTCCAACGACAACGACAACAACTACCGAACCTACTACCACGACTACTACTTCTACCACATCAACTACTTCTACCACCTCGACGACTTCAACCACTTCGACTACCTCGACTACTTCAACAACGTCAACTACTTCGACTACATCAACAACTTCAACAACTTCGACTACTTCGACTACTTCAACTACTTCGACTACCTCAACAACGTCAACTACTTCCACTACCTCGACCACTTCAACAACGTCAACTACTTCAACTACTTCGACCACATCGACAACGACGACTACATCGACTACTTCGACTACATCGACCACCTCGACCACTTCGACTACATCGACCACTTCGACTACCTCGACTACACCGACTACGACCACTCCCCCATTGCCCTCGGAATACAGCATAGCTCCCATTGACGAAAGCGAGCTTTACGCAGGAAATACCGTTAAACTGGACTATATAAGCTCCAACGGTCAGTTTCCACAGGTATGGTGGGTCGAATCTTCAAATTACGATGTCGCAAGCTGTCCGAACGTATACGAAGTGTCCTTGAAAAGCGAGGGTACTGTTACTTTGACCGCTCACTGCGAAAACAATATAACCGTTTCCATAACTCTGAACGTCAAAGCCGCAAAACCGACCGAAACTACCGCTCCCCCTGTCACTACCGTAACAACTACTGTTACCACTGTTCAAACGGAAACCACTACTACAACTCCTCCCGTTACAGAGCCTGCCTACACCCTCGGCGATGTCAATAACGACGGTACTGTCGATTCCTCCGACGCTTCCGACGTTCTTGTTGAATATGCAAAAAAACAAACAGGCAGCCCCTCCGTACTTTCGGACACTCAGAAAAAAGCAGCCGACGTAAATCGTGACGGCTCGATAGATTCCACAGACGCTTCTATGATACTTACATACTATTCTAAAGCTTCTACAGGAAAGAATCCCTCGTTCGACTGAGAATATCAAAAAAATGCGGCAGACTGATATGCCGCATTTTTTATACTCAACTTTAGCATAAATATTCTTCCAATGTGAGCTGCTTTGTGTAAATCTCCAAAGCCGCTTCGGTTCCCACATATCTGTAATGCCACGGCTCGTAATCAATACCCGTTATGCGTTCGGCGTTTTGCGGATACCTGAGTATAAATCCGTATTTATAGGCATTTTCGGCAAGCCAACTGTATACTTCTTCATCTGACGACAGCGATGCGTCTGCGTTTATATCAAGCGCAAGACCAAGCTCATGCTCGCTTTTTCCCGGCTCTGCGACCCAATCCTGCGCAAGCTTTTCCGCCTCCTTTTCTGAATACCCCTCGCTGATAAAGCTGTCTATTTTATTCTGCATCATATTTTGCTGTTCCTCATGAGTTCGATAACCCTCCCCGACTATCGGATATATCCCCTCGTTTCTTGCATCATCGAACATCTGCTGCAAATCAGGATAAATTCTTGAATCCACGCATATTCCGTTTGAAAGCTGAGTCAATTCAAGCTGATAATTTTTCGGTACAGCATTACTATCGTTCACCAGAATCAACCGCCAATCGTTCCGCGTATCATCTTCCGTATCCCAAACCGATACCGAAATCTTTTTTGCAGCCCTGCATTTATTCATTACAAATGTTCCTGTTATCATGACAGATACAAAAAAGAATAATAAAATCATTTTTCGTTTCATTACTTTTCTCCCTGCGCAAATATTTTGTTGACAGTTTTAATGTTATCATAATAACCTTATAGAATTTGTAATGAAAGTCTTAACATTGCCTTAAACCGAGCCGAAAAACTGCGGATAATGTGTTTGTACTCTCCGCCATTGTAATACTAATCTCTGACCAAAAAATTATCCCGTCAAAGCCTAAATACTGCGGCTCTGACGGGATATTTTTTTAAGGCAACACCGCACAGAGATTGTGCGGCAGATGCGAAGTCAGATTTTTCGTCAGATTGTACAGAAACGACACAGGAATACTGTCGTATTTCAAGGAGTTTCTGTGCGGTATGACGGAAAATATGCAAGCAGATGGCGTACAAAGCCGTCAGGCGGTCTTTGTGCGGTGTTGCCTTAAGGCGCGGCATAAAGATTAGTTTCCCACGCCGGAATGTAAAGCTGATGACGGATATACAGCTTATAATTCGGATTGAGCATTTTTATAAGCAGAGGAAGCTCAAATATATCCTCGTTGCGATGATAAAGCGAGATCATAAGCTTCGGCGTATAGCGAGCTATTGTCTGCGCTGCCCCCCATATAGCTTCACGCTCGAAGCCCTCAACGTCCATTTTGATTATAGTAGCCGCTTTTCGTCCGAGTATACTGTCAACGGAACGAGCGGCTATAAAGCTTTCCGAACTTGCCGAGATCGCCGACTGCCGTCCTGCTTTCGCCGCAAAGGGCAGCTCGGTATCTACGCACCAAGCCGCTGCATTATACGGGTACACGTATTTCATGCCGTCCACAAATTTTGACAGCTTCTTATAATTCTTTTTATCAGGTTCAAGAGCGTAAATTCCTGCATATCTTCCTCTGGTAAATTCCAGAAGCTCCCTGATAGTGTCTCCGTTGTAAGCGCCGAGGTCAACATAAGTCTCGCCCATGTTCGGCTTGATTATCTCACGATAGATCTCGGCTTTCGGCGTAGTTACAGAGTCAAGATAGCTTATATCGCCGCATATCTTGAAGTTTATAATATTTGAATAAACCTTTCTCGAGTAGTCGTCGTAAAGGCTGTCATAGACCTGCTGAAGCTTTTCGGCATTCTTTATGCAGTATTCATAAGTAAACAGACCGCCGCCCGTTACCGGAACATCGGGTACGTAAAGAGTATGCTTTTCTGCAATTTCATGAATTTTGTCCACAATGGACTGATAACCTGCCGCAAATGCAAGGACAACCACAAAGTCGTCCACCATCTCCTCGACCTCCGAGAGCTTATGGACCTTATAGCCCTCAAACGAATGCCCCCGAACAAAATCATCGCTGGCAAAAATTCCCGAAAGAGTTATCCCCTTTTCACGGAAAACCGACATGATCTTCAGCGCGCCGTCGCCCATGCCGTATATAAAAATAGGTCTTTTTTCCGCCTTGAGCTTATCCCAGACGGACTGCTTTTCTTTTATAAAAGAGATCATAAAATACTCCGAAATTAAAATATATCTGCGTCAACGGAAACATCGTCATTAATATCTCCGGGAATAACTCCGACCATATCACGACCGCGTATGCCGTATCTGTCACGCATTTGATTCATGTATTTGTCTATCAGGTTCGCCACCTGACGGACGCACTTGATGCTCTTGACCTCCTTGGTAGGAGTGTCCGCGTCTTTGCTGTGGATTATGATAGTTCCGCAACCGAAAAGCCTCTGCATAAGCGGTCGGCTGACGCTTTTATCAATTATTTTGTATAGGTCGATCTCGTCCTCCTCAACGTTGATAAAGCCTACGCGCGTAATGAACTTTGTAGGAGTCAGGTAATATCTTGTAAAGGACAGCGGCAGACCGAACAGGGTCCGCTTTTTATCCGTCCAAACGTAATTTATCTCATCTTTTGCCATACAGCTCCTCCTTTCAATATCGGGAAACCTCTCTTACATAATATTTTACCACAATTTCCGACATAAGTCAATAACCATTTTTATGAAAATTGTTTTTTAAGAGCCTGTTCAGTATCTCATAACTGTCCGCCGCATTTTTTCTTATTTTTCCGCATATTTTTTAGTACGATATTTTTTTCAAGGAGAACTGCAATGAGAAATGCCAAACGTAAAATTATAGCCGGAACTGTGTTTTTCTGCTGTATCGCTGCCGCTATCGGAGGCGGAACGATCATAAGTCAAAAGTCCGAATCAGTCCCCACGGCTGTTACATCCTTTGAGGAAGAACCGCCCGTTATTATTTTAGACGCGGGACACGGCGGCTTTGACGGCGGATGCGTGTCTGCCGAGGGAGTCCCCGAAAAAGGAATAAACCTCAGTATACTTCTGAGACTGCGCGATCTTCTGCAAATCAGCGGCTACAAGGTCGAGGTCACACGAGACAGCGACGTTTCAATACACGATTCCGGAATTGAGGGTCTTGCCAATCAGAAAAGCTCCGATATGGACAATCGCCTTGCGCTGTTCAACAAATACGATAACGCCGTATGTATTTCTATACATCAGAATCAGTTCACTGACCCTGTTTACAACGGCGCACAGATGTTTTACTCGGCAACCGACAGCAGAAGTGAAATGCTGGCGAAAAGTCTCCAGAAAAGCTTTTCGGATATTCTTCAGCCCGACAACAGCCGAGAGATAAAGCTGTGCGGAAAGGAACTGTTCTTGTGCTATTTCAGCGAAAATCCCACGGTAATGGCAGAATGCGGATTTTTATCAAATCCCGAAGAAGCGTCCTTGCTTAACACCGAGGAATATCAGCAAAAGGTCGCTATGACGATATTTGCCGGTCTCAGCAATTATCTCAACAATCAATAAATTATGGGCTGCCGCATCATTAACTGCGGCAGCCCGTTTTATTAGACCTGTTTATTTTTCGTGTATCTCGCCTGTGTAAACCGTACCGTCCGCAATAACAGTTACCTCGATCGTCCCCGAACCGTATACATCTTTCTTTGAAAGTCCGTAATACGTGTAAAAGCTGTCATTGGGTATACTGTAATTTGCTCCGTTGACCTCATTGCCGTACCACCTGACTGAACGTACATCAACATGCGTTGCAGTGTAGGTACTGTCAATATTTGCAATGCCGCCGAAGCCGATGTCCTGAGCGGCGCAGCATACGATCTTGGAGCTTATTTTCTTTCCGCTCTTATCGTAGCATACGATGTCCGCGGCAGTTCCTTTAGTGTGCTGACCGCTGCCGTTTCCGCCGACATTCTTATCATGCTGACTGCACCTGTATCCGCTGTTTACGATTATCTTAGAGCATTTCAAAGCCTTGTGGAGCTTCTCCAGCTTGTTCACAAGTTCCGTGTCGAGCAGAATGCTGTGACCTCCGCCGCACTTGCACCTGAACTCGCTGACGTTGAAATGCTCGGTAAGCTGAGTTTTATCAGTCGAATTGTAAGTTTTCATATTGTTTCCTCCACGTCATTGTAAACGTCCGCGTCATTGATCTCCAGCGTATTAGCGGCAGGCGATTCCAGAGCCGCAAGTCGCTCGTCTATGGAAGGCTTGTACGGCTCGTATGTATCGTCGGTTATATCGGCATAACGAAGCATAGGATAAAACGTGAGATTTTCGGCAGTATATCCCTCATAGATCGTAATAAAGCATCGAATTTTTGAAACGCTTCGGCTCAGAGTAAGATCTGCGCCGTTTCCGTTATCAGTGGCTAAAGTAACATATTCCGACGTCATATCCTGAATAAATGTCCTGTAGGTTTCCGCCGAACCATTCTGAGGACAGCCCGATAATGTCAGGACTGCATCATACATTGATTCGGCAGGCGCACCGATAAACACCACAAAGTCCGTCTTTGCAGCCGCTTTTCCGTTTACGGTAACGCTCCCGTCTGCATTAACCGTAAAGGTCACGCCGTTTTTCGTCTGCGATGCGGCGGTATTTTTAAGCAGATTTTTTGCGGTATAGCCTAATGTGCTGCGGTTGAGCATGGCAGCCGACTTGCATTCCGAAAGCTTACCGTACTTGCTTGCCACAAGCTGCGCCGCTGAATATATCTCGTGCAGATTCATTTTATCACCTCCCCGTCAGCGTACCATTTCCCGTTTCCTGCAAGCACCGCAAGCTTATTTTCGGTAATGATAAGCGCAGTCGAACCTTGAAGAAGCATTTTTCCGTTAATGCCCTTAGCGTCAGGCAGCTCGGCAGATGTGTCGGCGTCAAGCTCCGCAATGACCGCCGAACGCTTTCCGCCGTCGGGATCGGTTACAAATTTAATGAATTCCTCGTTTCTGATAGTGATCATTTTCGTTCCTCCATATTATATTATTATAATTTAGAGCGACATTCAGCGGATATTTTCCCCTCCCGTGTCACCGCTGTAAATGTCTCTCTATATAAGGGTCGGAATGGCGGTTTTTTCAACGAAAAACCATTGATTATTAAAAAAGTTCACAAAAAGTTTATAATTTCATACGCAAAAGGCTTTTTTTTAAGTATGTTTTTGACCGTCCGTGAGCATAATATTTTATAAGCAAAAAGCGTAAAATCGACCCAAACGACAAAAAACAGCCAATATTACGACGAATCGCTTTAGTCTCTCAAAATAATAAACAAATTTTCCATTAAAAATTGTTCACATTTCACATATAAAAAAGTAATTATATTCTTTTTTTTTCAAAATAAGGACTTGAAATTCGTAAGTATTTATGTTATAATAAAAAAGAACATAGGTGCAATGCCTTGCAATAGTGAAACAGCTAAGACGAATCGCTTTTAATTGATCCGTCTGTCTTTTGAACATGTCTGCACACGTTCACTGTGAAAACAGGTTATTATACATGGCACGATCGAATTTTGAATCAGCCGCTTTTTTTCTGCGGCTGAACATAATATACAAGGAGAACTATATTAATGAAAGTAGTGCTGTTAGCGGGAGGATTCGGAACAAGAATTTCCGAAGAATCCCAGTTTAAACCGAAGCCAATGGTCGAGATCGGCGGCAAACCGATACTCTGGCATATTATGAAAGGCTATTCAGCTTACGGCTTCAATGAATTTGTTATCTGCGCAGGCTATAAGCAGCACGTTATCAAGGAATGGTTTGCCGACTATTTTCTGCATAACAGCGATATTACATTCGATTTTACCAAAGGCAGAAACGACATGCTTATCCACAATCAGTACTGCGAACCCTGGAGAGTAACGGTAGTCGATACGGGTCTGAATACCATGACGGGCGGGAGGATCAAACGCATACAGTCGTATGTCGGAAAAGAACCCTTTCTCATGACCTACGGCGACGGCGTATGCGACGTCAATATCAAAAAACTCGTGGAATTCCATAAGACCCACGGCAAGATCGCTACGCTTACCGCTGTGATACAGGAACAGGAAAAAGGCGTTCTCGATGTGGGCGGCGATAATGCAGTACGCGCTTTCAGAGAAAAAAGCCACAACGACGGCGCGCTTATAAACGCCGGTTATATGGTGCTTGAACCGCAGATATTCGATTATCTCGACGGCGACGACTGTATTCTGGAAAAAGCTCCCCTCCAGTCTCTTGCTCAGGAGGGTCAGCTCATGTCTTACAAGCATAAGGGCTTCTGGCAGTGCATGGATACCAAAAGAGAAAAGGATATACTCGAAAAAATGTGGAATAACGGCACAGCTCCGTGGAAAGTGTGGGAAAATTAATGTTCAATATGAACTTCTATGCAGGAAAAAGAGTTCTCGTAACGGGACATACGGGATTTAAAGGCACTTGGCTCTGCAAAATACTGATAAATGCAGGCGCGTCGGTCACAGGCTACAGCCTTGAACCTCCCACAGAACCGAACCTTTTCAGCATATCGGGCATAAGCTCCGCCATGAACAGCGTTATCGGCGATATACGCGACTTTGACAAGCTCAAACAGGTGTTCGACGAAACAAAGCCCGAGATCGTATTTCATCTTGCCGCTCAGCCGATCGTGCGTGACAGCTACAAAGACCCGAGATATACCTACGATACCAATGTTATGGGTACTGTAAACGTACTTGAATGCGTGAGACTCTCGGGCTGCGTAAAGAGCGTTCTGAACGTTACTACCGACAAAGTATACAATAACCGTGAGTGGTGCTGGGGCTACAGAGAGGACGAGCCTCTCGACGGCTTCGACCCCTACTCCAACAGCAAAAGCTGCTCGGAGCTTGTTACTCACAGCTATATAAACAGCTTTTTCAACGGCAGTCCTGTCGCTGTTTCAACTGCCCGCGCCGGAAATGTTATCGGCGGCGGCGATTTTGCTAACGACAGAATAATTCCCGACTGTATAAGAGCTATGCAGAACGGCAAGGATATTATCGTCCGCAATCCGCTCTCTACAAGACCTTATCAGCATGTCCTCGAACCGCTTTTCGTATATCTTATGATAGCCGCCAAACAATACGAGGATAAGCGATTTGCAGGCTTCTACAACGTCGGTCCCGACGACTGCGACTGCGTTACTACGGGCGAATTGGCTGACCTTTTCTGCGAATACTGGGGCGCAGACGCAAAATGGATAAACGTTTCCGAGGATAACGCCGTGCATGAGGCTAACTTCCTGAAGCTTGACTGCAATAAGCTTAAATCCGTGTTCGGCTGGAGACCGAGATGGCATATCCGCGAATGTATGGATATGACCTGCCGCTTCGGAAAAATACTGCTCGGCGGCGGCAATATCCCCGAGGAAATGGACGCTGAGATAAACGAGTTCCTCAAGCTGAACGACAGATCATGAAATTACTGACAGCAGGCAGCTTTAAATTAAACGACGAGCGGACGGCTTTTTTTAATTCGCTCGGATTCGATGTGGTAACTCTGCCCAGAGAAGATTCTGAATTCGATATAGACGTTTCGGATATTGACGCCGTTATCTGCAACTGGCTTTTCGTCCATCATGACATAAAACAGTTCCGCAGTCTGAAATATATACAGCTTCTCAGCGCAGGACTTGACCGTGTTCCCCTCGACTATATAAAAGAAAAAAATATTACGCTGAACAACGCTCGTGGAGTGTACAGCATTCCTATGGCAGAGTATGCTGTCGGCGGCGTTTTGCAGCTTTATAAAAAGAGCCGTTTCTTCTTTCATAATCAGAAAGAACATATCTGGCAGAAGAACCGCAGTATCCTTGAATTGTCCGACAGCGCCGTTGCCGTTATCGGCTGCGGAAGCGTCGGTCAGGAGACTGCCAAGCGTTTCGGCGCTTTTACAGAAAATATATACGGCGTTGACCTCTACCCTAACGATTCTCCGTTCTTCAAGAAAGTCTATCCGCTGGAGCAGCTTGATACGGTGATCTCCGAAAGCGATATTGTCGTCCTTACGCTTCCGCTGACGGAACAGACAAAAGGCATGTTCGGAAAAGAAAGATTCGCTATAATGAAGAACGATGCGGTCATTGTTAATATTTCAAGGGGAGGCATTGTTGACGAGGAGGCTCTTGCAGACGCGCTTGAAAACCGTCTCGGCGGAGCTGTGCTGGACGTTTTCGAGGAAGAACCGCTTTCACCCGAAAGCAGACTGTGGGAAGCCGAAAACGCCGTCATAACGCCCCATGTATCGTTCCAATCGAATAAAAACGACGCCCGTATGTGGCGGACAATATCTGAAAATCTTAAACGCTTCGCAGGTGAAAGGAATATATCGGAATGAATAAAGTCAGCGTTCTTGACTGCACATTGAGAGACGGAGGATATGTTAATAACTGGGAATTCGGTGAGGAAAATATCCGCTTTATAAGAGAAAAGCTTGACGAGGTAAAGGTGGATGTCATTGAACTCGGATTCATGCGCAATGAACCCTATCAGGCTCACCGCTCTATTTTTAATTCAACTCAGCAGGCGGCGGACGTTATAGGTCAGAAGCGTAACGGTGCGCTTTACGCCGTTCTGGTCGAAATGGCAAATTATTTTCCGCCCGAAATGCTCTCCCCACGCACGGAAGAAGGACCTGATTTTGTGCGTTATTCTTTTTGGATGCGCTGCATTGACGAGGCATATGAATACGCTTCGCAAATCGTGGACAAGGGCTATTATCTCGGCGTACAGCCTACAAGAGTCGAGCAGTATTCCGAAAAGCAGTTTGCAGATATGTGCGAACGTTTCAGCAAAATAAAGCCGTATGCGATATATATTGTCGATACCTTCGGTCTGCTCACAAAAGAGCAGCTTGTCAAATATGCCCGTATAGCCGATGAATACGTTAACAGCGGTATAAAGATCGGCTATCATGCTCACAATAACATGCAGCAGGCGTTCTCAAACGCCACCTCTTTTGCGGAGCTTGACCTTAAACACGATATTATCATTGACGCAAGCGTTTACGGAATGGGCAGAGGCGCAGGCAATCTTAATCTCGAAATGCTCTGCAATTACCTTAATACTTTCAGAGGCAGTTCATATAATTTAGACCCCGTTTTTGAGATATGGGACAAGTCCTTAAAGGAGATACACAGCCGATTGCCTTGGGGATATGCTCTTGAATACTTCATCACAGCAGCGAATCAGTGCAACCCCAATTACGCTTCCTACCTTATGGAAAAGAAGCTGAGTATTGCCGATTTCAGCAGGGTCATAAAGTCCATAACAGGCGACGACAAGTTCCTGTATAAGAACGAAAAGGCGGAGGAATTCTGCCGCAGATGCTTGTCGGGAGAACTCTGAGAATATGCAGAAAACTGAGAAAAACGGAGTATACTCCCTCGTAGACATTATTAAAGTGCTGTTGGCTCTGCTTATTCTGCTCAGTCACTTCATAAACGAACATGCCGCAGGAAAACTGCCTCGCATCGTCGATTTGTCCGTGTCTGTATATATTATCGCTGTCCCCATGTTTTTTGCGTACAGCGGATATTTTTTGTTTAAAAAGCTTTATACCGTTGACGAGAAAGAACAAAAGCTGTTCTTAAAGAACTACTGCTTCAAAATACTGCGGCTTTACGGCGTATGGTCGGCAGTTTATGTGTGCTTCAAAATCATTACATGGATAAGATTCGCGCCCGAAAACGGAGAAATACTTTCTTATATTCACAAAGCTCTTGTGTACTCAACGTATAATACGATATGGTATCTCCCCGCTTCGGCTGTCGGCGCGGTCATGGCGTACTTCTTCATGAAAAAACTCGGAAGCCGCGGTATGCTCGTTTCCGCTGCCGTTTTCTGCGTTCTCGGAGCAATGGGAGACTGCTATTACAATATTACGGACGGTATTCCCGTTATCGGAAAAATATTTGAAGTGTACCTCAAAGTCTTTATCACTTCAAGAAACGGAATATTCAACGGTTTCCCGTATATTGCGCTGGGAGCTTTCATTGCATATCTTATGCAAAACGACGACAAATCACACCGAGGATTTTTCAACAGATATTTTTTTGCGACTGTTGTTTCAGGTGCGGTGTTTGTCGGAGAAGCTTTATTTGCCAAGATGATCGTTAAATCAAATAACTCCAATACGATCGTATCTTTGTTTATTTTTACATTTTTCGCCGTTTACTGGAGCCTTACAAGCGTTCAGCCTGCTATAAACAGAAAGCTTTCGGGAAATCTGAGAAAAATGAGTACGGCGATATTCCTGTCGCAGCGTCTTTTCCTCAGCGCGCTTCCGGGACTTTTACCGAATACAATTTTTACCGTTATGCTTGATGAAAAGGGCTGTATGGTCGGACTTCTCTGGGTAACGGCATGTACGCTCCTGTTCTCGGCATTACTGATATTCCTTTCAGGCAAGATCAAATTTCTAAAATATTTTTATCAATAAGAACCTTTTCGGCAGTTTTTCACTTCGGCGGAAAACTGCCGTGCAGGTCTAATGTCACTTTCGGCGAACACAAGACGCCCTTATCGCTTCTTCACTTGCAAATCGGAAAACAAAATTTACAGTTAAAACAATGAAATAATTCCTTTTCTTCTTGACAAAATGTCCATTTTATAGTATAATATTATATGTAATTGTTGTAAATTACTTTCGAGGTGTGGCTCAGTTTGGTAGAGTACTACGTTCGGGACGTAGGGGCCGCAGGTTCAAATCCTGTCACCTCGACCAGCGGCGAGTCGCCGCGGACGGTTCGCGTGACCGCTCGCAGGACTCGCTTGTTTTTTTGTATTTGAGGTCATATTCCGCGTACAAAGATAAAATAGTTACATAATTATTCGGCTTGAATGCGTAAAAATTACGTATTCAAGCTTTTTTTGATGAAGAAGCTTCTTTCATTAAAGTAACGATTGCAGATACTTTTCGACAGCTTGATGCGATGTGTGACATGACATGCTTATTTTATTATATTTTTAACATTAACTTGTTTATTTCCACCAAAAACGCCGCCGATTTTTGTTATTTAAAACAGAAATATCACATATGAGTTGACAAAATCTATTATAAATGGTATAATTATATAGAGGTATATAAAAAACAAAAGGATACTGAACACTCTTTGTGAAAGAAGGAAAAAATATGATTTCCCGAAAAAATAAGTCTGTTTTTGTTATAACAATTATCCTAAGTGTACTGGTCTTTCTTGCAACAACCTATAGTTTTGTAGCTCCTGCACAATCACGGACAACTCAGGACGCTTTGAGCTGCCAACTTGATGAGCATATCCATACAGCTGAATGCTTCGCTACCTATGCCGACGATTACGGCGATAAGATCATCGTCTGCGGCATTATGGCTGAAAACGGCGATATTTCGCATATTCATGATTCCTTTTGCTATGACGGCATGAATGATCTTATTTGCCCTTTAGAAGAATTTGTTCATACTCACGAGCAGTCCTGCTTTAATGAAAATAATGAACAAATCTGCGGAATTACCGTTCATCAGCACAGCGAACAGTGCTTCAGCGATACGGTAAACAGGGAAGATTACCAAAGGCTTGTATGTTCACATGAAGCGCACTCTCACAGGGACAGCTGCTATGAACTGCATACGCAGGAGGAAATCGTCCCCTCAGAGGACGTACAGCCCGAGGGCATACAGAACGAAATTTACGATATTCAGCCGCTGAACGCCGAATTTGAAGTTCAAGAGGAGGTATACAGCGCGGAAAATACCGCGGCAATGTACACCCTCGATACTTCGGGAGCTATTAATTTGAGCCAGACAGAGAACGGCTCTTACAAATATATTGACAATATCAAAGTAAGCTATCAGAAATCCGATAAATGGATTCACATTGATAACGGAAATAATAATAAACTGCCTGCTGATGCCGATTATAGGCTGGAGGTTTCCTACAAGAATATATCCATGGCAGATTTGAATAATTCGAGTTGTGGCGGCAAACTTACGCTCAGCGGTATACCCGACTGGCTTAACCCCGATCAAAACGGCAATATTATGTATGATTCAGTGCCTGTCGGTACAATGAAGGTGGAGAATGGCACGCTTCTTATTACCTTTAATAGTGATTTTTTGACTGACCCCGCACACGCAGGTAAAACCCTCGACGGAACTTTCATTGTAAGAGGAAGCGTTGACTGGCATAAGCTGGGTAATAACCATACAGGTGATATTCACCTGCCGACTATTGACATGAGCATTGATTTTGAAGACAACCTTTTACCGAAATACGGACAGCTTAGCTTTTCAAAATCAAATCCTGAATATATTCACGGCTCTGACGGAAATTATTATTTAAAATATGTACTGACTGTTAAATCGCTTGAATCTAATGTTGCAATTCCGAATGTTAGAGTTGAGGACTCATTTACAAGAAACGGCGGATATATTGCGGAATACTGCGGAATAAGCGGAACGTCAACCACTCTTGGCACTTCCCCAAACGGCTATAACCCCTTTGAAACAAGGACAGGTAATGCCGGAACTGTTGTTAAAAACGCGGATTCCATGGAGTGGAATATAGGTGAGCTGCAAGCAAATGAAGAACGCAGGCTTACATATTATGCAAAGATCAATCCGTCATATATCGGCTCTTTCAGCAAGGGAAGCATAGAAAATTCTGCGGAAGCTTTTTCTTCGAACATTTCAAAGGGCAAAGCTTCAAGCGTATTTATTCCGACAGCCACCGCTTCAATAAATAAAACTCTTGACGAAAACCGAACACATGTTGATGATTACGGCACAGGTACTCTTACTTATTCGGTTATAATAAAAGCAGATGAACACAACAGCTATGATCTGGAAAATTTAATACTTCATGACTATGTTGATAGCAGTTTCGGCGGATTTTTAGAACAATATCCCGTCAGCGTTACAGCTGTAAGCGATAAGACTACGGGAACTCAGAATTGTTCTTTTACTAAGCCCGATGCTACTTCTTTCAATGCAGCTATCCCCACCTTAAAACCCGGCGAAACAATAACCGTCACCTACACGGTGAAAGTAAAAAATATTCTCCTTTACGGACCGGGAACTATTGATTTTCTCAATACAGCGGAATTACTTCCCGGCGATAGTTCAAACCACGTTATTCCCGGTTACGCTTTCCATACTTCGCAAAACACTCATACTTTCACGCAAAGTCAGTGGATGAGAAAGATCAACGGCGAAAATCTTAAAGCAGATACCGAAGTTACGATCAATCCTAATGATAAAGCTTTTGAATACAACGGTGAGTCCATAATCGCTGCAACATCTCCTCATGAAAAATTCACAGTTCCCAAAGGCGATAAGGAATATCAGGTCATTCTCAATGAGGAGGGACGGTGGGATCTGTCCTCCACGAATATGAAGGATTACTTCGATGACGGTTCGGGTATTATCTATAAGGGTTGGCTTTGCATTCAGGAATTCAATATCAACCACGAAATTGAATCCGATACGGAAATTACTGATGCACAAGCCCTCGAAAATATAACCGGTTTGACTCCTGTCAATACCGTATGGCTGAATATAGACGGCAGAAAGGAATTTTCGTTTATCCCTGCTAATATTGGACTGGAACATGATTCTAAATCCACATATCTCCTGACGTATTATGCCGGAATTGAAAACGTCGCAGACGCCGGAACAGTTTCGATCACAAACAACTTTAAAGTATACGGCACTATCGGCGTGGGCACCGGAACATACAATATCAACGGAATCAAGGTAAGCGTTTCGAGCATTGTTCAGGGAAACATTCATTACAACGTTCACAAGGATTCGTGGTATTATTCGCAGCACCCCAACGAGGAGGACGGCGTAGAGATTCATAATGCGAACGATTACAAACACGGCGCAATTTACTGGGTTATCCGCGCTGACGGCAATATAAATAAGGGATTCAGAATCAAGGACGTTCCTCATAACCATGGCACTGAAGATCAACTGGTACGCGACGATTCCGTTGCCGGAATTTACAAAGGGAGCAAAGACCTTGATTTTACAAAAACGTTCAATTCATACAGCGAAATGCTTGAAAGTGTAGACGGCGGTACTCTTGTAGAACTCAACGGCAACGACACCAACCTCGGATATGACCCCGGCGTGCTTTATAAACAATTTAATGTAGACAATATATCAGACCTTAACACACGAAGCTTTGTAATAGCCAATTTTAATCCTAATCCCTATGCTGATATAGGTGCTCTTACAAATCAGTCCAAGACTGAAAATTATCAAGGACTTATAGGAAATAAAGATATCACCTGTCAAAATAATGATAAAAATCCTCCTATAACGTCTGCCGATGAGCTTACACAATGGACATTTGAAAAGGTTCAAGACAATGCAACTAACACATTTTATGTTTATTCAAATGTTGGCAACGAACGGAAATATATTAGCATATCTGGCGAAAACGGAGGCGGAAATGTTACCCTGTCTGATGAACCTGTTAAGTTGTATATAAGACAGAACGAAAAAGACTATTCGGGAAAAATCAGGATTACAAATGAACACGGCATGGCTCTCAACTGGTATGGTCAAAACGGCGTAAGTGAAATATTCAGCGGATATAACGCTGGTGGAGATCACGACGTAAACGACTTCCACACCCTTTTAGAGCCAAACAAAGTCGCTAATAATTATGATTACACTTGGTTCGCTAAAAACCAAAACGACAATATCGAAGTATGCTTCCAGAAAAATATGAATCTTACCGACGATGAAGCGTTGTATATTGTTGTAAGAACAGCTTTGAAAACAGAACACGGAGAGAAAACCCATGATACCAAATTCACAAACGGAGTGGAAACAAAGCAGAACAGCACGTCTTCATCAAACTGGGTTCCTGTACATAATGCCGAATATATCCTGAAAACAGCTACGCCTGTATATAAAGAGGGAAAAGAAGCATACCGATTTGACGGAACTAACTGGACAGCTCCTGCAAATAATCGTCTGCAATATTGGCACACAAATCTTATTACAGAACCGGGAACATATGCGGAATGGCTTATAAATATCAACTGGGACGGCTCTATGAGCGGTATGGCAGAAGTTTCAGACAAACTCCCTGATTACCTCACCCCTGTTTATCTTTGTCCATTCTGGGTACCGATAACAAATACCACTTATCCTGATATACCAACTCTTAAATCAGACCCTAACTGGATTGAAATGAAAACTAATAGTAGTATGGAAGAGTCTTATACCCCTTTGACGTATTACTACAATTCCTCCACTAATGAGGTGCGATTTAATATTGAAAATCTGGAAAAAGAGTCAAATCCTGAGGACTTTAACACACAAACGGTAAATATTCAGCTTATCTGTAAAGTCAACGACCCCGAGATTCTTCTCAGCGGCGGAACAGAAAGCATTGATAATACCGTAACTGTTACAAACAGAGGACAGGTACACAAAAATACGGGTACTGTAAATATTTCGCCTAATTGTTCTTTGGATAAAAAATTCACCGATTATCAATATAATGAACCAAAATATGACCGTACAACTGACAGAAGGCTTCATTTTAAAATCACAGTGAATCCGTACAAGGAAACTCTCGGCAAAGATGGTCATCTGCCGCCGCTTATTGATGAGTTTGAAAATCTTATAATTATTGAAAGCAGTCTCCAAGTCAAAAAAGAGGACGGTACAATAATTTCAGAATACACGTATGATATTGAAGATAACAAGATGATTTTCAACAAACTTCCTGATAATCAGAAGCTTATCATAACTTATGCGGCGAGGTTAAAAAAAGCTCCCACCGAACAAGAAGACGTTAGTGTATCGAATAGGGCTTACTGGGAAAATCATACACCGCCGCAGAACTGGCAGGTAAATAATCTTCAAGTAGTTTACGACATGAGCGGAAATGTTAATTTATCAGGAAAGCTGACTAATCCGACGGTTTCCATACTTAAAGTTGACAGCGAAGACCGAACGGTAGGTCTTAATGGAGCTGATTTTGAACTCTATAAATATAACAGCAATCCTAACTTAGCTGATGAACTTATCGCAAGAGGTACGACAGGTGATGACGGAAAGCTTGTTTTCAAAAACAACGATGCCGAAATCAGAATCGAATATGATAAAGTATATTATATTAAGGAAACAAAAGCGCCGAACGGCTATCAGCTCAGCACCGAAAATCATTATTTCGTTGTTCTCCAAAATAAAGCATCGGATGATTCGAGTTTCAAAGATATTCCTGACTTGGATACATTTGATGCACTGTCCTTTGAAACAGATCCAAATTCCTCAGACGGTAAATACATTTGTGCATATGAATGTATTATCGAAAACGACAAGGAGAAAATTTGGGTAGAAAAAAGCTTTACAGATGAAAATATAGACGGTGAAAATAAAGAATTTACTCCGCAGTCGGGTAAATACAGATTCGGCATTTTTGACAAAAATCCTGTAGAACACCATGATGCAAAGCCGCTTCAGATACTGGAAATTGAATACAAAAGCGGAAATCCTGAGTACCCTAAGTATACGCTGGACAATGAACCGAAAATATACCCTGAATTTACTATAGCCAAGCCTAATGAGACTTATTTTGTATTTGAACTGGACGAATCGAATAAGCCGATATTCAACGACAATTATCTCAGCGCAAATGGCCATACATACAAAGTTAATTATACATCTAATTTACAAAACAATAAAGTTACTATTTCGTCTGATTCTAAGGTAATAAAAATTGAAAATAAGGTTACATATTTTGAATTGCCAAATGCAGGCGGAATGGGTCTGAAAAAGTATTATTTATTTGCAGGCTTGCTTTCTGTCACAGCTATTTTAATTGCATTGATTATCAAGAGAAAGTCACTTTCAGACACTCGAAACAGCCGTTAATAAACTTATCCCCCAAGATTCGACAAACATCGGAGCTTGGGGGATATTATTAGACATTTCGAGAATTATAAAAATCATCAAACTATACCGCACGCAATTTTGGTGACCTTAAACCGCGCAAGAATATATTTTATTATAAGATATGAAACAAATAAGTCGATCGCCATATTGATCGCCACAATTACTGCCGGTATTGAACAATGCAGTATTTTTATTGTAAACGTTCTTGACGCCACCAATGTAAAGCCGTTAAGCAGATAGAGCTGCAAAGAATACTTTCCAAATCCTGCGAACAGCTTGCGGACACGTCCCTTTAGCACAAGCACAGTTATCAGGTAACTCCATGTAATACCTATAAACGCTAATGGGATTCCCAAATACTGTACGTGTTCCACTACATAGAAAGGAATAACCGCCACCCATATACATGAAAGTCCGATAATTGCAATGCCGAATACAGCCTTTTTGGATTCAATTACCTTTATTGAACCTTCAATGCTGAAATACTGCTTCAACACGTATCCGATAACAAAATAGAGTAAATGATAACAGGTGCGTTTTATCAGGAACATCTCAGGCAATACGGGAACAAATTTCAATACAACGCATAACGCTACAACTACGACCTGCACCGTTTTATTCTTCATAATGCCTGACAAAGCGGGAAAGAACAGGAAAATCAGGAACAGCGCATACAAAAACCAGTATTCGCCGCCGTACAGAACAATATCGCGAATGCTCTCCGATATAGGCTTCGGTCGGTTCACAAGAGACGGCAATATGCTTCTGGGAACGCAGTCGATCAGATTAAATAACAAAAACGGTATCAATATTCGTTTTATTTTCTTTATTATGTACTCGCCGTACTTGCCTCTGTAACTGAAACAAAAGCCCGACACCATAAAGAACAGCGGCATATGGGTAGTCTCTACCCAATCATACAGCGCATTTGTCCACGCGACCTCATGCAGGTTTATCGGAAATCTTATGATCGCATGTCCGAGAATGACCATTGCGATCGCTATTCCCTTTAATATATCTATCTCTTCATAATACTTTTTACCCATTTACGATCACCTTGATACATTACTTGTTATCAACCATGCTCTTTATCATGCGTCTGTATGATTCTTCCATATCCACGCTCGGAGTCCACCCGAGCGATCGTATTTTGGAAGTATTCAGCTTCATTTTCGTATCGGGAGCATAGCCCGATCTGTTATCCTCGTCTATATCAAATACCACTTTGATTCTTCCGTCAGCGATCTTTTGAGCGACCAGTTCCGCCATATCCGCAATATTGGTATGATTAGCTTCGTTAGCTATATTATATGCCTCGCCGTCTTTTCCTTTGACTATCAGATAAAGCAATGCGGTGATCGTGTCCCTTGTGTAGCAATAATTACCCTCGGATAGTCCTTTTGTTCGTAACACAATATCCTTATTTTCTATCGCGCTGCGTGCAAACTGCGCAAATACCCGATTTTCCCACGGCAGGATACCCGCTCCGAACGTCTGAGAAAGACGCGCTATTCTTACAGGTACTCCATATTCAGAATAATATGCTATGCACATATTTTCGCACATTCTCTTGCAAAGCGAATAATTGCTTCTTATTTTGACGGGATCAATATATCCCATGTCGTCCTCGCTTACATAAACGCTATCTTTAAAAGTACCGTAAGCCTCCATTGAAGAAACATAAACAAATAAAGATACCTTTTTTTCCTCTGCAAGTTTAAGCATATTTTCCGTACCGATAAGAGCAGTACGGATAGTTTCTACCGGCTTTTCAACCATGATTTTTGAAGTCGTAACACTTGCGGCATGGATTATAATATCTATATGCTCATCGGAGATATAATTGTGATGATCGTCATTTATATCGCTTTCTATAAATCTTATAGCAGGATCGTTGTAAAAAGCTCCATATATGGTTTTAGCTTTTTCAATGTTCCTTACAAGGGCAAGAATATTAATGTTCAGTTTTTTCAGTTCATTGCAAAACGCCATAGCTCTTATAAAATAAGACCCGATAAGACCTGTTGCGCCTGTAACTAAAACTGTTTTACCTGCCAAAGCTGAAAAATCTATACCGCATTCGGCTATATATTCAAAATCCTCATTAAGAATGCTATCTTCTATAACCATAATTCCGATCTCCTTAAAGTATCTCCGCTTCTGCCCTTTCGAGCGCAGCTGCGATCACGGCGTCCATGTCGTAATACTTATACTCGCCGAGACGACCGCCGAAAATGACGTTTTTCTCCTGCTCGGCAAGCTTCTTGTATTCCATATAAAGCGCGCTGTTTTTCTCATCGTTCACAGGGTAGTAAGGCTCGTCGCCGGGCTTCCATTCGGAGCTGTATTCACGGCTGATAACTGTCTTGGGCAGGTCGTTTCCGTCCGTATCCTTTCCGAACTCGAACCACTTATGCTCGATAATACGCGTCCACGGCGTTTCACGGTCGGTATAGTTTACGGCAGCGTTGCCTTGAAAATTCGGAATATCCAACAGTTCGTTCTCAAAGCGGACTGAACGGTATTCCAGCGTTCCGAGGCTGAAATTGAAGTATGCGTCAATAGGACCTGTATATACGACCTTATCCGCAAGAGAATCAAGCTCCGCTTTATTTTCAAGGTAATTTGTATTCAGGCGGACTTCGATACCGTCAAGCATATTTTCAACCATTTTAGTATATCCGCCGATCGGGATACCCTGATACAGAGCGTTGAAATAGTTATTGTCAAAAGTAAGGCGTACAGGCAGGCGTTTGATTATGAAGCTGGGAAGCTCCTTGCAGTCACGTCCCCACTGTTTTTCGGTATATCCCTTGATAAGCTTCTCGTAAATATCACGTCCGACAAGGCTTATTGCCTGTTCTTCGAGGTTTTTAGGTTCGCCTGTGATCTCCTTGCGCTGCTCGGCAATTTTTTCGGCAGCTTCCTCGGGAGTAACCACTCCCCACATCTTATTGAAAGTATACATATTGAACGGCAGCGAATACAGCTCGCCCTTATAATTTGCAACAGGACTGTTGGTGAACCTGTTAAATTCGGCAAACTGAGTAATATATTCCCATACTTCTTTGTTATTCGTGTGGAATATATGCGCGCCGTACTTGTGGACGTTTATTCCCTCGATTTTTTCGGTAAAGATATTTCCTGCAATATTCGGACGCTTATCTATAACAAGAACCTGCTTGCCTTTTTTCGTCGCTTCATGCGCAAATACCGCTCCGTATAAGCCGGAGCCGACTATCAAATAATCATATTTCATAATTATACCTCCAAACGGTCGGGCTTTTTCTTTTTGCTTACTATCGCATTGGTTACTTTGTTTAAGATAACGCTCAATACAACTGAAATTGCAATACATATAATATAGTTGTATATTTTGTAGGTTGGCAGACCCGACAGATTCATTATCGTTCTTACGGTTACATGAGTCATGTAAAGCTCCAGCGAATACATTCCCGCTAACGAAAGAAATGAGTTCAGCTTTTTTAAATGACATAATTTTATCAGATAAGCAAGAACAAAAACAACAGGCAATGAAAAAAATCCCACTGAAACACGAGGAGGGATATAGTCTCCAATACCGCCTACAACTCTTGCTCCTCTTAATACAACGCAGAAAGCCATAAGAATAATGTCCGCTTTATCCAAAGCCTTTTTCTTCATGATCTTGTCTCCGAAGTAGAGACCAAGCGCAAACACAGGTATTCGATAAACGGCTATTTCTATGTTATCATATATATTATGAGAAAACAAATCAATTATCCCTAAAAAGCAAATGGGTAATAAAACCAAAAGGATAACATTTATTATTCTGAATCTATTATTGCCATTCAGCAGCTTATATAATATCGGGCATATCAAATATAGAATAATTATAAGCGCTATGTACCATAGATTTTTATTTCCGTTTATCCAGAACGACAGCAGCGTATAGTCCATAACAAACGAATAAAAGGACGTATGCAGTATGATAATATCCTTCACAAACCAAAATATCGCTCCATACAGCATATACGGGATAACCACTCGCTTTATTCTTTTTCTGTAGAACTGTAAAACCGAATCGTCCTTATTCAATGAAAAGTACAGACCGATTCCCGAAAGGAAAAGAAATATCTCAACTCCGATGCTTCCGAAAGAGCTGTTGTATAGAGAAGCTGTTTTGGCTATAATTCCCGAATCGACATTATTCTGAATATCTTCAAAAAAATGAAATACTATGATACTTATAATTGATAACCCAAATAATTCTTTCCTGTACTCGCTTAACAGATACCAATTTATGGACAAACCGTTCTTTTTTTTCATAATACGCTCCCTACCGAAACGAATTTAAGGCAACCTTAAGAGCCTCTCTAAAGTGGTGTTATCTGCAAATTGCAATATCCTCGTCAGGACGTCTGTCAGCGCATATACACTTAGCCTTTTCGGCGAATTTTCCGTAGCCCATGACTGCAATAATTTCTTCGTTTTTGGGGATCGCCATATCAGATCTCAGCTTTGAAGCGGTATCAGAAAAAATGGGGAACTGGAAAATACAGCTTCCGATACCGCAGCTGTGCAGCGCCATTCCGAGGTATCCGAGAAATATACCGCCGTTTACGAACCATTGATTGATCTCTCCTGCTTTAAACAGCGATTTATCCGTTGTGACAACGCAGAAATAAGGGATTCCGTCAAGAAAGCTCTGTGGCGGAACTGCCGAGGCGATCTGTCTGCATTTTTTCTTATCAAGGGAGTAATAAACCTTCCAAGGCTCTCTGTTACAAGCGGAAGGCGCTCTTTTGGCAAGTGATACGGCTTTGAGGAATTCCTCCTTTGAAACAGGTTCATCGGAGTATGTTCTCATTGAGTGCCTTGACATGACAAAATGCTCAAAATCAATTTTTGTACCTGTCATAAGCTCGTCTTTTTCGATGATCTTGTATCCGCCGTTGTATTCTGTGGAATATCCGGAAAGCAGCGGTTCAGCCTTAGCTTTCAGTTCCGAAACGTCTACGCCGGTTGACTCCTGATAATCAAAATAGGCTTTCAGAATGGCAAGGCATTCTTTAAACGTATAGTTATCTGTTTTTTTATCCTCTGCCATTTTTAGGAGAATACTTATCAGATTTTCGGTTTTTTCCTTTCCATAGCCTTTTTTGACATTTTGAATCCCCATGCCCTTTTCAAGCGCATGACAAAGAAGAAGCGCAGAAAGCTCTTTTGAAGCCGCACCATTGACAGTACGTATATATTTAATTGAATTTATGGTATTATTCTTAGTCCTTTTAAGTTCATCAATAAATCCCATTTTATCCTCCTTTTGGTCAGGACTTTTTAAGTTTCTTTCCAATAGTAATGAACATTGCTTTAATAATATCTTTGTTGAGCAGCAGACATACGGAATATCCGAGAACTGCATTTATTATGTTGAACACAAGCGTTTCCTGATAGAACAGTATGACCTCTACAGCCATTATAAGTAAAATAATTGTAAGCGTCTTGAAATTGTACTTTATTTTCGTAAGCTTTCGGATATTGACCGACCTGAATATAAACAGGCAGATATAGCTTACTAAAGTTGAAATAGAAGCCGCATATAATCCGATAAAATTGATAAGGGAAATGTCAACGATTATATTTATGACAGCAGCTCCTATTGTTGTGATGCCGACGCTTTTTGAAGCTTTGAAAGCAAGGTAGATTCCGCCGAGATATATAGCCATGCCTGAGAAGAAAAGTCCTGCGCAAAGTATCGGTATCTGCGCATAGGCTTCTTCATATGAGCCTTTTATCAGGAGTTTAAAGAGTATCGGGGCAGAACCGATAACAACTCCGAAAACTCCGCCCTGCAATTTGAGCATTTTATTGAACATTTCCGTATAATAATCGGAGGAATCCTTATCCTTTACGGAAAGTGCGGCGCATTCCTGCCATGCAAGGTTAAGCGCACTCTGAGCAAGATTTATAAGCTGCGGAATTTTTGTAGCCGCTGCATAAACAGCGTTTACAGTAATACCCAAAACCTCGGTTACGATAAGTCTGTCGGACAAATTCATGACCCACAGTGACATTTCGTTCGGAACTATCGGCCATGAATAACCCAGCATACTTTTTGTAACATTTTTATCTAACAGCTTAAAATCAATGTATTTCCATATTTTAAGGCGGCATGTAATATATATGAGCGACATGATACTTGCAATACAGAGAGCGATAGTTCCTCCGATAAGACCCCATTTCAGTCCCCATACAAATATGACAGCGAATATCATTTTACCGAAAGCAGAGATTATGGAGCATATTGAATAATCAAGATTCTTTCCCAAGCCTCTTGCTATTTGTCTAACGGTATTTACAAGAATATCCGCAAGGTAGAAGCCGCATATCCAAAGCTTTACCGCATATGATGCGCCGGGAAGAAATAAAAACAGTATCAGCAGAGAAATGACCGATATAGGAATGGTCAGGGACATGATATTTGTAATTATTTTTTTCTGCTTTATCTTATCTTCTCTTACATCTAAAAGAAATCTGAAAGCCGCAGATTTTACTTGAAGAGTAAGCGACGGCAGATACAACGAAACAAGTACGGTTATGAGGTCGTAAGTACCATACTGTTCCTTGGTCAGACAGCCCGTAAGTATGGGGAGCGTTATAAAGCTCGCAAGCTTGGGAAGAAAAGTACCTATTGAAATTATAAACGTGCTTTTGGCAAGAGAATTTTTCTTATTCATATATACTCCACTTACTATTTGCAATTTCAGAAACTGTTATAACAAATGCTATTGTTATTTTATTTTTACAACTCCAAAGCTTTTTTCAGGAAATCATATGCAAACTTCCTGTCCTCATCGAGGGACTTCTTTCCTAAAGAATAATCCGTATCTGTATTACGCTCAAAATTTTTTTCATTTGTTATGACTCTTGATTTAAGGTAATATTTATTTACCAGATCATTGAACTTTTCGTCCTCATCGGAACGAGCTCTTTTCAATACGTAAAATTCCTTATCGTAAAGGAAAGAGAAAACTGCCGCATGGAATGAATCCGTAACGATAAATTCGGCTTTCTTTATCAATGAAAGAAATTCGCATGGAGTTCCGTCCGTTACTATTCTATATTCTGATCTTTCATCACTTTTATGCATAGGCAGTACGACTATTTCGTATTCGCCGCATTTTTCACGGGCAAGCTTCACGTAATCCCAATATCTGTTATCTTCCATTACAAAATAACAGAGTATGAATTTCTTTTCGGGTATATCGTCGGGATTTGCTTTTTTGGCTATCTTGTCCCAAAAAACAGTATCGTGAAGGAGCGTGGGGTCGATCACTTTTTCGACCTCTCTGCCAAGCAATCCGCTGAAAAAGTCAGCCGTATTCTGTTCTCTTACACTGATCGCGCTAAAGCCGCTCATTACTCTCTTGTAATCGCTGTAATACTTTTCGGGGAGTTCCTTAGCTCCTGTACTGGAAGCATACGAAAACCGTTTAAGATCCTCATACATGGCAAAATCAAGGAAAAATCTTCCCGGCGCGCCAAGAGCGGGCTGCCAGATAATATCGCTTCCCGAAACAAATGTTACCTTATCTCTTATTATCCTTTTCCACATTCCCATGCTGTTGATACTCAGCGGATGAAAGGTTTCGGCAACGTATCCGTCGATCCTTTTTTTACGCTCGTCTGTAATATCATATGTTACGGGATTAAAGAATTTTTGTGTTTTTTTGTTGTTCAGCTTCGCCATGACTCTTGTTTTGAGCAGCCGAGGATGCTTTAACACATATTCCTTAACTCTGAAATTTTTAAGAACGTATGTCTTATAGCCGCATTCTTCAAAATACTTACAAAGTGAAGTAGCTTGAAGCTGTGTGCCGTAATTAGTTGAATTATACCAAGTAACAACGCATATACGTTTCATCGAAACAGTCTCCTTATACATCTTAGTATCTGTCAGGCATTGCGGCGAAGCAAACCTAATTTTTTCAGATAACGTCTGAGATTATCCATGCTTATCGACATATTGCCTTTGTAGAACAGTTTATAGCTTATCATAAACAAAAATGTATTATAATACAACTGGAACGAAAGATTGTCTATAATACTCCTCAGCGCTATGACCGTAAGTATTATCAAACAATACAGATCTTTAGATCTCTTTGCTTTTCTCAACGCTAAAGTATTGGCTGCAATAAATAGACCCATAAGTATAACGCCGTATCTCTGCATTATCTGTATGTACATATTATCGACGTAGAAGTAATTCTCCGAATTTACGGCTATACTTTTTCCCTCTTCATTAGTACCCCAGCCGACCCACGGAATTTTCTCTCCAAAAAGGGATACCCCGTATTTCTCCAGAGAATAGCTTGCAAAATACAGTCTGTCCTCAACCAACTCGTTGGCAGTTCTCATCCATTTAATATCGTTATCATATGCTAATGCCATTGCTATAGAAAAAACGAATGAAAGAACAAAAGAATAAACCATCAAGGTCGTAAGTATCTTACTTCTGCACATACGATCGTAAAAGAATTTGACCGCCCAACAAAATACGATCATCATTACGCTCAGAACAAACGACAGCTTTGAGTCTGTCCTTAAAAATAAATATATATTCAACAGAAGTAAAACTACCGCGCTGATAAGTTTGAACGAGTCTTTTTTTATGTAGATATAGAGAGAGGTTATATTAAATAACATCGCCGGCGCATTTAAAGGGAATCTGAAGCCGAGAAATTCGCGTCTTCTTCCCGAACTCGATATAATGACAATGTTTCTTATAATGTGCATATCGGCGGATACAACAATGAATATGACAGCAGCCGACATGAGTATCAAAGAAAAGCGAGCTATCTTCATAAAATCTATTCTTCTTGAAGACATTATAAGAAGCGGTATCACGCCTACCCCAGTGAAAAGCGAGCGATTTGCATATGTTATTATCAGATACAAGCCAAATAAAACCGTTATTCCGATCAAACTTTTCTTGTTGAATGTTACATTACATAATATTTCGATCACAAAAGACGTTCCGACACATATCAGAAGAATAAGTGTATAGATCGATCCGATAAAATACTGATAATACAATGACGTTCTCAATACGGAAAATAATAAGAATAATCCGTATGAGAAAAAAAACAACAATTCATCTACTCTGATATTACTCGGCAATCGAATACCTTTCATTAAAAACCTCACTTTTTGTCAACATAACTCACATTGCGCTGCCCAAAACTACGCCTTAACACGGATATTTTTCTCATTTGACCGCTTTTCTGTACCGTTTATCAATATATTCGATCTTAGGTGAGAAGAACCAGCCGCTGACTGTGCTTGTCAAAGCGATCATGATCCTTTTTAATTTTTTATCCTTAGATTTGAGAATTATTTTTGCAATAGTTGTAAACAGGAAAACATAGTATTTGATGTGCGCCTTGATACCATGATCTTTGCACAAATAATATCTGTTCCTGAAAGCATATTTGTATCTTTCAAGTCTTTCGCCGTTTTCGCTGACTATATCAACACAATTGTTGTTATTCATTTTGTGAACGACCTTGCTCTCCGATACCAGATAACCTGTTTTTCCGCTCTCGATTATTCTTCTTGAATATTCGGAATCGTCAAACCAGATAAAGAACTCCTTTATCGGCAAGCCGACCTGCTTTATTGTATCGGCTGAAACAAAAAACGACACGAATGAGCCTTTTGAAATAGCAAGATACCCGTCGCGTATGGCATTGCCCTTGTCCCACCATTTATCGGAAACAAGGGGCTTATTCATGAGACACATGCTTCCGTCCGTCCACTCGACAAGACTGCTGAGAAATCCGAATTTTCCGCCGAGCGCATTCTTTGCATCGACCAGCTTTTCCAAAGCCTGCTTCTGAGGGATAGTATCGTCGTCCATAAGCCAAACGTAGTCGTATCCCATTTCAACAGCTTTTCTCATGCCGAATGCAAAGCCTCCGGCTCCGCCAAGATTTGCGCCCGTATTGATATACTTTATATTAGCCCTGCTTCTGTTATTGTCAATAAATTCTTTTACCATTTTTGAAGTATCGTCTGTACTTGCATTATCAACAACAAGTATATCACATTTGGCAGTCTGCGCAACGAGATTTTCCAAACACTCGCGAAGTAACTGCATTCGATTATAAGTCAGAACCAATGCAACTATCTTATCCATTTTTATTACCTTCCTATTATTCAAGACCATATATCTGTGCGTTCTCCTTTGCGTCAAGCAAGGCGCGCATAGTATAAAAGTCATCAGGCGTAGTGATCTTAATATTTTCCAACGGACCGTCTACAAGATATAACTCTTTTCCATAATACTTCATCATAGAACAGGAATCTATAAAATCAAGTTTATTCTCATCCAATGACTTCCTGTGAAGTTCAAGAATATCGTCCAGCCAAAAGCTCTGCGGCGCTCTTGCAATACGCAGATCGTCTCTTGTCGGTATATAATCAACGCTTTTTCCGTCCTGATTAAGAGAAACAATTGTCTCCTTTACAGGAACGCATGTTATTGCAGAGCCGTTTTCATGGACGCAATTGATATTATCGCTTATCAGTTCTTCACTGATAAGAGGTCTTACGCCGTCGTGAATAAGAACAACGGCTCTCTCTCCGTTGGCGACCTCCTCAGCGGCGAGCAGTCCGTTATATATAGATTCCTGCCCCGAACTGCCGCCCGGAACTATCTTTTTGATCTTGTTTATACCGCAGCGCAGAGCTGTTTTTTCAAGATAAGGTATCCATGATTCAATACACGAGACAACTATAGCGTCTATGTCTTTATGCTCCTCAAATTTCCTCAATGTATGGATAATGATCGGTTCTCCGTGCATCAAAAGGAACTGCTTCGGACGTTCTTTTGAGTGCATACGCGATCCGACCCCACCGGCAAAAATGACAGCTATATTCATATATTTGCTCCTTTTCCAATATAACTCAGTTTTTCATGACAAAAATCATTTCTTCCTACCCATACACACTCTGTAGATCCTATCGCAGACTTTTTTACAGGCATTTCCTGTTTCGCATGCTCCCAACGCTTTATGGTGGTCGCCGATCCTTTTCAGATATGCTTTTTCGTCCCAATTGCTTAAAGTGTCACAGAGTATATCGTTTGTTCTGCACACAGGGTATCCCCATGTTTCAATAGGAGTATCGAAGCCTCTGTCGGCAAGATACAAGTCGAGATCGGGCGTGTACAGCAGACACGGTCTGCCTGTAAGAGAATAGTCCCAAATACTCGAAGAATAATCGGATATAAGAACATCGGAACCGGCAAGCAGCTCCTGCATATCGGGATAATCGGTCACAAGTATTACGTCTTTGTTGACGCCGCCGCTTTTTTCAAGGTAATGCGTTCTCATGAAGAAAACCCATTCTCCGCCGAACCTCTTTTTCAGCGAATTGATAACGCCGTCGATGTCGATGGGTTCGTAATCGTTCTTCTTAGTATCACGCCAAGTCGGAGCATATATTACTATTTTTACATAGGGGCTAAGTTTATATATCCTGCGTATTTTCTCTCTGAGCGCAGCCTCTTTATGCTTTACGAGCATATCGTTACGAGGCATACCATAGCTCATAACTTCCCCGTGGTAGCGTTTCTGTTCGCGTATAACGTTTTCTGTAAAATAATTACTGCTTGAAAGGAACAAGCTTGTATTCTCAGCGTCCCAATCCAGCTTTTTAAGATTATACCATGTGTCGTTGCCCTTGATAGCTGAACCGGCAGTTTTATATGCTCCGCCGCCATGATGCGTATATATCTGGAACTGGTCTTTCCTCAGCTTGATCTCGGGAAAGCTTGCGCTGTTGACAACGCATACTTTTGAAGTCGCCTTCATATAATAGAACTTCAAACTGCGCAAAGGCACAACGGTGATTTTTTCTTTTCCCTTGTATTTTTTCAGCTCTCTCATATTCGGGAGCGTCCATACGTACTCGAATTCTCCCGGATATTCTCTGACGAGTTCTTCAAATATATACTTAGGATTACAGCAAACATGCTTTGCGTCATATGCACTGAACATTATTCTGTTCTTCTTTATCGGAAAAACATAAAAAGCTTTTGTCAGCAATCTTATTATCAAAGCGGATAAAAACTTCACCGAATCCTTAGTTTGTTTATTCATATTCACAGCGCTCCATAAATAATTATATTTCTCGTTGGTTTGTTTTCAGTTCACTTGTTATCTGAAAGGAACTTATGTTTTCTGTACCAAAACAACATGACCCTCAGATAGTTATACACAAATGAAACTACCTTTAACATAAATTTACGCGGCAGCTTCATACATATATTCTGACATATCTTAGAAAATTTGCCCTTATTTGCGTCCATAAGCGGAGCATTAGCCCACGGAGTCATCTGTCTGTACTTCATAAACGCTTTCAGATGAGGATGCGTACTCCCCTTTTCCCACGGTCTGTAGGGTATCATGAACAGACCCGTATAGTGAACGATCTTAGGCGACTTTCTTGCATTCAGATACTGTTTTTTGCTGTATGAGTATCTTCTCGGCATTCTGAGGACGTGCATTTCTTCATACTCAAGAGCAAAAACTATAGTAACGGTATTGTATTCCGGCGGAAGAATAAGTATTTTGCCCGCAAAGACATGATTGAGGATACTCTGTTCATTGAAAACAAAGTAGCCCTTTTTTTCATAAATATAATCAATAAAAGTTTGCTTGATATTATCCTCGCGCCACTTTTTCAGATTCATGAGCAGCATTCCCGAATTGCAGTACGTACCGTTTTCGGGAAGATCGACAAGCTTTGCATATCTGCGGCTCAGGCAGTCGTCTACGCCTGCGATATAATTATCCTTGAAGTCGATATTCCATAGCTTGGTAAGGTCGCCCTCGATCACCGTGTCAGAATCAAGATAGAGAACCCTGTCCACATCGTCAGGAACGAGTTCGGTAATAAACAGCCTGTTATAGCCAAATCCCAGCCAGCCTTTTTTAGTCGTCGAGAGCTTGATATTCAGTCTTTCCGACCAGTTGGGCATAGGAACAAATTCTATAGTTCTTCCGTATCTTTCTGCGATCTTCCTGAGTTTTTCCTTTGAGCCGTCAGACATATCCCTCTCTATATAAAGAATATGTATATCGCTGAAACTCTTGTTATTTTCAAAAAGAGATACCATTGAAACGGCAGAAACCTCAGCGAATTTATCGCTGCTGTGATAAATTGCCCACATATATAATACCTTTCATTATTAATAAAATTTTTTTAAAATCTATATTTCTGTCATATCGCACAATCTCTGTACGGTGTTGCCTTACTTCAATCCCTAAAAACCTGTTTGATTGATCAAACAGGTTTTTAGAGGTCGCCTTAAATTTCTTTTGTTTGCAATTATTCCATATATTACAAAACGAGTCACTAAACAACCCGTCCATCATCAGAAAACCTATCTTTGCAAACCTATATGATATGATACCTGCCCCTCACCCTGCATTCTCTCAGCAGTCCCGCTATTTTCTCGTTTCATTAATTATATCATGAATCCATGTATTTGTCAAGAATTATATTTTCGGAAATTTTAGGAGTGTGAGTTTTTGTAGCAATTATCAATTATATACAATTTTCAACATTGAATCACAAGCAGATTTAACATATATATAGTAACCCTGCCTGAAAACCAAACAATAATTTAAAAAAGAGTTTTTTGAGGTTGCCTTAACCGAACAAACTTTGAAAAACTGTTAGGAACTGTGCAGAAATAAGTTGTGCGTTTAGACGCAGGATCGTTTGTTCTGTGCAAGGCACACAACCGCAGGAATACTGTCGTATTTCAAGGTTGTGTAACGCAGCACAGGACAAACAAGACAAGCATAAATGTGCAAGTTATTTTTGCACAGTTCCTTAGATATGCCTTGCACAATCCGCTGCGTTGCGCTATAATAATAGTGGTTTAGCAGGTGCAATAACAGCTTTCACACATAAGACACGCCGCTTATAACATATTGGTCGAAAAATTGCAACAGTCGCGGAAAAAACTTGAGTTTAAAAATATTAGCGAGCTTGCGAGCGGTCACGTGACACAGGGTGCAGCGACACGCTGCCTACTAAAACTTTACGCATACGACAAGTAAACAAAAAAGAATCGAGCTTATACTTAAAAAAGCCCGATCCTACGATAAAAACTATGGTGCCGGTGGCGGGGGTCGAACCCGCACTCTGTTGCCAGAACGGGATTTTGAGTCCCGCGCGTCTGCCAATTCCACCACACCGGCTAAAACTTACTTAGATATTATATCACATTTTATAGTCCGTGTCAAGAGCTGATTTGATTAAAACAAAAAAATATATTTATATATGCACGAAAAAGGCTGTCACATCTGTGTATATAGTGTAGGTACTATTAGACTTCCTATGAAACCGGGAAGGTCTATTAAGAGAAAGGCGGTGGTTTTATTTGGAAAATGAAAATTCGTCGTTGTATGCGTTCAGAAAATTCGGCGATACAGTTCTGAGAGCAGCGTATGCCTGCTGCGGCTGCTATGCCGAGGCGGAGGACATCGCTCAGGACGTGTTTTTGCTGCTTCATACAAAGCCCGTTGCCTTTGCTGACGATGAACATCTGAAAGCGTGGCTGCTGAGGGTAACTATAAATAAATGCAAAAACCTTAACAGGAGCTTCCGCATAAGCCGCACCCGATCTATTGATGAAGAAAAAGCAGGCATATACAATATGGACGTTACCGATGTAGAAGTCCGCGAGCTTATAAAAGCTTTGCCGAAAAAGTATTCGTCTGTGATATATCTTCATTTTTACGAGGGGTATACTATTAAAGAAATTGCCGAATTATTGGGGAAAAATCAAAATACAGTCAGTTCGCTTCTACAGCGGGGAAAGGAAAAGCTGAGACTTGAAATTTCACAGATCAACATGACAGGAGGACATAATTATGAAGAAAACTGATTATAAAAATCACCTTGACAAAATCAAATGCAGCCCCGAATTTCGCGCAAAAATGGAGGAACGTCTTTCAGCCGAACAGGACGGCGAATATGCCGACAGCGTAAGCGATGTGGAACGTGTGACAAAGATAAATTATCACCGCTGGACAGCTATTGCAGCATCGGCTGCGCTTGTGCTGGGTATCGGCGGAACTGCCATGTACCTTGCGAAAAACAGCCCAGCTCTGCCAGAAACAATGCTGTCTGACAGCTCTTATGAGGAAAACCGATCGCTTATCGAGGTCGAACAGACTACGGAAATCCGCAACATGGATCTGATAATGTATACTAACGAATCCGTATATTTTAATATTGCGAATATACCTGCGGAAGCTTCAAATCAGATAATAAAAGGACTTGAAAACTGCGGATGGGAACTTGCGGAATCAGAAAAATTTAATGATTTTGATTCAGAGACAAGACTTTGCATTTCCTGCACAGGCACAGAGGAATTTGTTTATACAGTCAACTCAGACGGCTATGCCATACTTGAACAAGATGATACGCAAACGTTTTACTACAACGAAAACAGCTATTTCAAGATCGTAAACACTGTTGCACAGTATTTGCCCTACTGCGACTGGAACTCAATGGTGGGAGGAGAAACGGGAGAAAAGCTTGACGTTATCTTTAAGAAACACGCCGATGAGATAAAACAGACACGAAGCGAGGTTGACAGCTTTGATTCTTGGGTAATGCTCATGTCGAACGATCCGTATACGGTTTATATCGACCGATACGGCAAAATAACGGTTTTCTGCGATTCAGGCTACGGCGGAAGCGGCAGCAATTCCATTTCGTTCAGTTCCTCTCCCGAAATGTATAATGAAATAGTCAGCGAGCTTGGCGAAGAACTCGGAATAACAGTCGCTACCGAGCCTGCAACCGAGCTGACGACCGAGGCTCTTTCCGTGAACGAATACGTATACAAACTAATTGACGAAAATATTTCAAGCGAACCTATGGATCTGTCTTTTGCGGTCGGTTCGGGACAGTTTGACGGATCTTTCGACTTAAAAAATATCGACATGACCGAATTTGTCAAAGCCGTTAAATCCCATAACTGGAAAATTTCCGAAAACAGCTATCCTACAAGCGGATTCTATATAGCCAAAAATATCCAACTTACCGTAAACGGCGAGATATACGATAGTCATTCAGGCAATATGTACGAACCTGCCGATGATTCTTTCTCCGATCTCATCTACGCTGTTAATAGACTGGTCGAATCCGACCCTTGTACTCAAATAATGTATTATCTGTCGCATTCGGAAAGTAACGGCACGATAATGAGCGGCGACATCACCTATTTTTATTCCGATATTGCAGAAGCACTCCACGGCAACCCGCAGGAACAGTACATTTACAGAGGAGGAACGGGAACGCTCTACCACGACAGCTCCTGCGGAGAATACTTCATTATCAACAGCTCGGACGGAGGATATTCCGCTGAATATTTTGAAGAAGACCGCGAATGGATAATGATAGAAAAAGGTAACACGATCGCTTCGTATGCGCCGACCGTTTCAGATACAGACAATACGCCGAGAGCAGTTTCAAGCGGCTTTACGGGTATGGGTTCATGTAATATGGACTACGATAATCTTTGCAGATTTATATGTAATTTGATAGAAGATATTTATACAACGTCCGACGGTTTACCCACCGTTGATTACAGGTATGATGAAGCAACAGGCTGTACTATGTTTTCTGTCAATGCAGCTTTGTACGAAACCGATTTTATGTCTATTTCACTTAATATTGCTAACGGACACCTTGTGTATGCTTACATAGAGCGAACAGATACCAATACCGGCGAGACCGTTGTTCTCTACAATTTTCAGCTCGGCGACGGAATGGGCGGCGGTATCGCCTATTATCCCGAAAATCAGGATATGTACTCCAAAATTTCTGAGGAGATGAATACCGAAAAAATTGGAATAGCAGAATAATTCAACAAAAGCGGCTGCCAAAACAGCCGCTTTACATTTTTGTCATTTTTATTACAATTCGGATTTTTGACTTTACAACAAATCATATCATATGGTATAATATATTTGCATATTTTTGACAGGAGGTAAAAAATGTCTGAAAACAAAAAAGCGGCTGTTCAGAAGCCGTACCCCAAAATACTGAAAAACAAATTCTATTTATACCTAACGGAATTTTTCTCCGGCATGTCGGTCATGGCGGTGGAACTCGGAGCGAGCAGACTTCTTGCTCCGTATTTCAGCTCGTCGCAGATAGTGTGGACTATTATCATCGGCACTATCATGATAGCTATGGCTCTCGGAAATATTTTCGGAGGTAAAAGCGCGGATAAGAACCCGAACCCCGACAAGCTCTACGGCAGGATACTGATTGCCGGAGTGTGGATAGCGGCGATACCGTTTGTCGGAAAGTTCGCTGTAATGGGAATTTCTGCGCTTCTTGTAGTTACGGTCAACACCAATTTTCTGATATGGGCGGCGTTCATTACCTGTATGGTCGTGTTCGTTTTTCCTCTGTTTCTGCTTGGAACAGTTACGCCCTCGCTGGTAAAATATACCGTTGACAGCCTTGACGACAGCGGCAAAACCGTCGGAATGCTCAACGCCTCCAACACTATAGGCAGTATCATAGGAACGTTTGTTCCGACGTTCGTATCCATTCCCACGGTGGGTACGGCTGTAACATTCCTTATTTTCTCGGGAATTTTACTCGTTCTCGGTATAGTTTACTTTGTAAGCTCGAAAAGAGGAGCTGTAAGAGTGACTGCAAGCGCGCTTCTTTTTGCGGTATGCTGCGGACTTTCGCCGTCTATGGGATTCGCATTTTGGGAAAAAGACCTTGCCTACGAGGGAGAATCGGTATACAATTATTTGCAGGTCGAGGACAACGACCGCCGTACCGCGCTTTCAACAAATGTGCTTTTCGGCGTACAGTCGGTATATATGAAGTCGGGCGAGCTTACGGGCATGTATTATGACTATGCAATGGCTGCTCCGATAATGGCTGATACCGACGATACCGTAGATATACTCATTCTCGGCATGGGTACGGGAACTTACGCAAAACAATGTATGCAATATTTTGACGGCGTGACTGCCGAGGGTGTGGAAATCGACGAAAAAATAATCGAGCTTTCCCGTGAATATTTTGAGCTGCCCGACGAAGTAAAGGTCACGGCGTATGACGGCAGGGCGTTCCTCAATGTGTGCGATAAGAAATACGATGTGATAATGGTTGACGCCTATCAGGATATTACGATACCTTTTCAGATGTCCTCAAAGGAATTTTTTACACAGGTGCGCAGTCACCTTAACGACGGCGGCGTTATGGTATGCAATATGAACATGCGTTCTAAGGAAAACGACGGCATTAACAGCTATCTTTCAGATACCGTGGCAAGCGTGTTTTCGGAGGTTTACACCGTTGACGTAAGCGGCTCTACCAATCGTGAGCTGTTCGCTTCCAACGACCCGAAAATGATAGAGCGTTTTCGGGAAAAGTCAGCCGCTCTTGAAAACGGCGAGCTTTATTCCCTTATGAGCAGCGTCAATGACGGTCTTACCAAATATGAAGCCGGAGACCTGATACTCACCGATGACAAAGCTCCCGTTGAACTTCTCGGCATGAGCGTTATTGACGACCTTATACAAGACGAGCTTGAATACTACAAGAAACGCTTCAAAGAGGACGGTATAGAGGGTCTGCTTGAATCATAAGACGTTTATACCAACAAAATATCCCGTCAAAGCCACGGTAAAACATGGTTTTGACGGGATATATTTTTTTATACTTATTTGAAATACGAAACGCCGCTCTCGAATATTTTCTGATCCTTTTCACCGTCAACGTTCTTGCAGATGTAACTGCCCTTACGCTCGGAGTGACCCATTTTGCCGAGTACACGTCCGTCAGGCGACGTAATGCCCTCGATAGCCTCGATAGAAGTATTCGGATTATAGCGTATATCCATTGTCGGATTTCCGTCAAGGTCAACGTACTGCGTAGCTATCTGACCATTGTTCGCAAGCTGCTGAACAAGGCTTTCGGGAGCTACGAAACGTCCCTCGCCGTGGGAGATCGGTACGCAGTGTATGTCTCCGACCTCCGTACCGTAAAGCCACGGACTCTTATTTGAAGCGATACGTGTGTTTACCATCATCGACTGATGACGATTGATAGTATTAAAGGTCAGCGTAGGAGAATCGTCATTCATGTCAACTATTTCTCCATACGGTACAAGACCCAGCTTCACAAGAGCCTGAAAACCGTTGCAGATACCGAGCATAAGTCCGTCGCGATTTTTCAGAAGCTCATGAACAGCGTCCTTAATTTTGGGGTTGCGGAAGAACGCAGTAATAAACTTGCCGCTGCCCTCGGGTTCGTCGCCGCCGCTGAATCCGCCCGGTATCATAATTATCTGAGACTGCTTCACAGCCTGAGCAAAATAGTCCACGGACTGCTCTATGTCTCCTGCAAACATATTGCGTATAACGACCGTTTCTGCCGCCGCGCCTGCTTTTTCAAAGGCTCTCGCCGTATCGTACTCGCAGTTCGTTCCCGGAAATACGGGGATAAGCACTCTCGGCTTTGCGAATTTCTCAGAGGAAGTAAGCTTTGTGCTGTTCTTGAAGCTGTAAGTTGCGGGAGTAGCGTCCGTTGTCTTTATTCTGCACGGGAACACAGGCTCAAGCTTGCCCTCCCATACTCTCTGGAGACTGTCGAGACTTACGATATAATCAATGGTACATACCTTGTAGCTGTCAAGTACCTTTCCGAGAACACGCTCGTCGTCGGAAGCTTCGCCTGTCAGCTCGATAATAAATCCGCCGTAGCAGGGCTTATACATCATTTCGGGTGTCAGACGCTCGGCAAACTCAAAGCCGAGCTTGTTTCCGAAGCACATTTTAGCGATACCCTCGGCGATTCCGCCGTAACCGACCGTCCATACGGCAGCCGCACGTCCTGCTGAAATAATATCCTCGACCTTATCAAACACGGATTTTACGCTGCCAAACACGGGAAGTCCGTTTTCATCATATTCGGGAGCAATATAAATTACCTTGTCCCCTGCCCTCTTGAATTCCGTAGAAACCACCTTGTCTGCCTTTGCGGTAGAAACTGCGAACGATACAAGAGTAGGCGGAACGTCAATATTTTCAAAAGTTCCCGACATCGAATCCTTGCCGCCAATAGAGCCGCAGCCCATTTCAAGCTGCGCCCTGAACGCTCCGAGCAGCGCAGCCATAGGCTTGCCCCAACGCTTGGGGTCGTTCTGAGTACGCTCAAAATATTCTTGGAAAGTCAGCCAACACTTTTTATAAGTACCGCCTGCCGCAACCACCTTTGCGATAGATTCAACGACCGCAAGCATTGCGCCGTGGTAAGGACTTTTTACGGATATATCGGGATTGTAACCCCAACCCATGAGCGAACAAGTATTTGTCTCGCCCTTTAATACGGGAATTTTTGCCGCCATAGCCTGCGAGGGCGACATCTGATATACGCCTCCGAAAGGCATAAGAACAGTACCTGCTCCGATAGTGGAATCGAACTTCTCGATAAGTCCTTTCTGCGAGCATACATTCAGACTGCCCATGAGCTTTGTCCATTCTTCGGCGTTATCGGTAAGCTCCTCCTCACGGCTGCGGTCGGGTTCTTCGATAACTATATTTGTATGCTTTGAAGCTCCGTTCGAGTTAAGAAATTCTCTTGACAGATCGACTATAGTTTTGCCGTTCCAGTTCATTTTCAGACGAGGCTCGTCCACAACATCGGCAACAAGAGTCGCTTCAAGATTTTCCTTTTTAGCCTCAGCCATGAACTTCTCCGCGTCCTCGGGTGCAACGACAACAGCCATACGCTCCTGAGATTCGGAAATAGCTATCTCAGTGCCGTCAAGTCCGTCGTATTTTTTTGGAACTGCATTAAGATTTATAATAAGACCGTCCGTCAGCTCTCCTACAGCGACCGAAACGCCGCCTGCGCCGAAATCGTTGCAGCGTTTTATCATCTTTGTCACATCGGGATTGCGGAAAAGTCTCTGAAGCTTTCTTTCCTCTGGGGGATTGCCCTTTTGGACTTCGGCTCCGCAGTTTTCGAGGGATTCAAGAGTATGGGACTTTGAAGAACCCGTAGCTCCGCCGCAGCCGTCACGTCCTGTTTTTCCGCCGAGGAGGATAACAACGTCGCCTGCAACGGGTCTTTCACGGCGGATATTTTCAGCGGGAGCTGCGCCGAGTACCGCGCCTATCTCCATACGCTTAGCAACGTAGCCCGGGTGATAGACCTCGGAAACGTGACCTGTTGCAAGACCTATCTGATTGCCGTAGGAGCTGTAGCCGTTAGCCGCGCCTACGGTAATTTTTCTTTGGGGCAGCTTGCCTGCAATTGTATCCTCAACTGGAACAAGAGGATTAGCTGCGCCCGTTACACGCATAGCCTGATATACATAGGAACGTCCCGAAAGCGGATCGCGGATAGCTCCGCCGAGACAAGTCGCCGCGCCGCCGAAAGGTTCTATTTCGGTCGGGTGATTATGCGTCTCATTCTTGAACATCAGAATCCAGTCCTCAAGCTGACCGTCAATATCCACTTTTATCTTGACGGAGCATGCGTTTATTTCCTCGCTCTCGTCAAGGTCGGGCAGCAGACCGTCCGCTTTAAGCTTCTTTGCGGCAATAGTACCGAGGTCCATAAGGGTCACGGGCTTATTTGTTCTGCCCAGCTCCTTGCGGACGTTGATATACATTTCGTATGTATCTTTTATATAAGGAGTAATAACGCTTACGTCGTCAACGTTTGTCAAAAACGTAGTATGGCGGCAGTGATCCGACCAGTACGTATCTATCATGCGTATTTCGGTGATCGTAGGGTCGCGATGCTCCGTATTGCGGAAATAATCACGGCAGAACTTAATATCGTCGTAATCCATAGCAAGAGCGAACTTGTCCAGAAAAGCGTGAAGTCCTTTTTCGTCCAGTTCGATAAAACCGTCAAGAGTTGCTACTGTTGTGGGTATTTCGTAGTTTGTATCGAGCGTGTCAACAGTATCCAAAGAAGCTTCACGGCTTTCAACGGGGTTGATAATATATGATTTCAGCTTTGCAAATTCATCGTCTGTAAGATTTCCGTCTATTATGTAAACTCTGGCGTTTCTCACACGACATCTTTCGCCCTGACGGAGAATCTGTATGCACTGTTCGCAACTATCTGCGCGCTGATCGAACTGACCGGGAAGATACTCTACGGCAAAAATCCTCTCGCCGTTTTCAAGCTTCGGAAGCTCGTTGTAAACCACATCAACGGCAGGCTCGGAAAATACGGTACTTATTGCCGCCTTGAAATCCTCCTCCGAAAGTCTGTCTGCATCATATCGGTTAAGCACTCGGACGCTTTTTACATCAAGTCTCAGAGCCGTCTTGATGTCGCTCAGTATCGACTGCGCTTCTACGGCAAACTCAGGCTTTTTTTCTGAATAAATTCTGAATACGGACATAATTTATCTATCTCCATTCTTGGTCGATAATTCTGCCGATGCAGTGATCGCCTCGGCTTTCTTCTATTATAACATAAAAAATCAAATTACGCAAACTTTTTTTTGATTTTTCCCGAAAAATTTTTATTAAAGTCATATCGGGCGCATGACCTTGGTGAAACTCCTCGCTGCTTTCACGTTCAAACAGCACGGGAACTGTCTTGCCGACAAGACCCTCCATGTATTTTTCGGCAAGCCTTTCGCCCAAGGCTTTCATTCTGTCCGCACGTTCAGCCTTTACGCTTTCGGGGAGCTGCGGAAGTCCTGCCGCTGTCGTCCCCTTTCTCGGCGAATATTGGAAAACGTGTATTTTCGCAAATCCCACTTTTTCCGCAAACGCCATTGATTCGGCAAAGTCCTCATCGCTTTCCTGCGGAAATCCGACCATTATATCCGTGGTAAATGCGGCGTTCGGGAAAATTTTCCGTATCTTTTCCACAAGGGCGAAATACTCGTCGGGCGTATATTTTCGGCGCATTCTTTGAAGCGTCCGACCGCAACCGCTTTGCAAAGAAAGATGAAACTGCGGACAAAATTTCGGCTGATGTGAAAGTCTCACAAGGTCGTCATCGGAGATCATTTCGGGTTCAAGCGAACCGAGCCGCACACGTTCGATACCGCTTATCTTACAGCACTCCTCCACCGCATCAACAAGCCGTATACCGAATTCTCTGCCGTAAAACGCAAGGTTGATACCGACAAGAACAAGCTCCTTGTGACCCGCCTCAGCCAATTTCTGCGCCTCGGCGATAACCGCTTCAATGGGCTTGCTGCGGCATCTTCCCCGTGCATATGGGATTATGCAGTAGGAACAAAAACAATCGCAGCCGTCCTGTATCTTCATGAAAGCGCGCGTCTGATCGAAGGAGCTTTCATAGGGTATCACCTCGAATGCATCATGAACGCCGAAGCATGAAATGTCCGTTATGCGCTGTTTGTCCTCCATAACTTTTTTCACCAGTTCGGGAAGCTGCTGTCTGTCCCTCGTACCCGTTACAATATCGGCTTCGGGAATCTTCTCGCATATTTCGGGGGACGCCTGCGGAAGGCAGCCTGTAAGCACGATAACGGAATCGGGATAACGTCTTCTGAGTTTCCTGACAGCATAAAGGGACTTTTTGTCGCCGCTCCCCGTCACGGTGCACGAGTTTACGACAAACACGTCCCCCTCCTCCTCGCTTTCGGCGGCTGCGAACCCTGCGGAGGAAAAACAGCTTTTAAGGCATTCCGTTTCATATTGGCTGACCTTGCAGCCGAAAGTTATAAAATATACTTTATACATATTTCACCCTGTTATCACATGTTTTCAACAAAACTATCATGTTGAATTTGCACAAATCGCAAAGTGGATTTTTGTGCAGTCTAAATAATTATTCTTTATCCCTAAAAAATGTAAAAGAATGAATGATATAATCCGCCAAAACGCCGAAAATGTTAAAAATCCCTTGACACAGACGTTTTTCCGTGTTATTATATACTTGCGGAACGGAAAAAGCCGCAAAGGAAGAAAAGATAAACAAGAAAAAACACCACACACTTTCAGGAGGTAATGAAAATGACTAAGACTACAGTTTCACTTCAGGCTATCAATGATGTTAAAGATTTCGTTAATATCGTTATGAAGTACGAATTCGACATCGACCTTGTTTCCGGAAGATACGCAGTAGATGCAAAGTCTATCATGGGTATTTTCAGCCTTGACCTTTCAAAGCCGATCGAGCTTAACGCTCACACAGACGACGCTGAGAAGTTCATGGCAGAGATCGACAAGTACATCGTAAAGTGATCGCCTGCATATACACTTACACAGAAAACGCTCCTATGGGGGCGTTTTTCTTTTGTAAAAAATTTCCTGTATATTTATCGGCAATTCTGCAATAATACATTTAGGCGTTAAAAAACGCTCGAAAAGAGGTGTTCACTTTATGTGGGACAAAATTGCGCTTATCCTCCTGATAATCGGAGGTATCAACTGGGGTCTCGTTGGAATTTTCGAGCTTGACCTCGTAGCATGGATGCTTGGCGGCGCGGGAAGTCTTGCAGCGAGAGCGGTCTACATTCTTGTAGCGATCTCAGCCGTCTGGTGTATTTCCCTCCTCTTCAGAAAGAACGAGGAATTTGCAGTCAGCACGAACAATCAATAAGCTTATCCCTTACACGATGCCGCAGGGATAACAAAAAGAGGCGAAAGACAAGTAATGCTCTTGTCTCTTGCCTCTTTATTTTTATTAATCGCTAACGTAAGGAAGCAGTGCGATCTGTCTTGCCTTCTTAACGGCAACTGTAAGCTCACGCTGGTGGAATGCGCAAGTGCCTGTAACTCTTCTGGGAAGAATCTTAGCTCTCTCAGTCATGCACTTTCTCAGCTTAGCGAGATCCTTATAGTCAATTCTCTCAATTCTGTCCGCGCAGAACATACAAACCTTCTTGCGGGGCTTCTTTGAGGGACGAGAATTTCTCTCTCTTTCCATGACAATTTCTCCTTTCGTAATAATGTAATCAGCTCAGTTTCATTCATTAAAACGGTACATCGCCGTCGCTGAGGATCTCTTCAAAATCCCCTGCGTTTCCGTAAGACATGCTGTCATTATTAGGCGCAGCAGGCTGCTGAGGAGCGGTCTGCCGAGGAGGAACTGCCTGATAATTATTATTATAATTATCGTTATAGCCGCCGTAATTATTGTTATTGTAGTTATTTCCGCCGTTATTGCCGCTCTCGGACTTAGAGCCTGTAAACTCAACATTATCAACATAAACATCGGTAGTGTAATGAGTAACATCCTGATGATTTCTATCCTGATAACTGCCTGTCCTGAGATTGCCTTCAACGCAGATCATGTTTCCTTTGCGGAAATAGCGTGTAACGAACTCAGCAGTCTGTCTCCACGCCATGCAGGTGATGAAATCAGCCTGTCTCTGACCTGTATTCTTATCGACGAAAGGTCTGTTCACAGCAACGGTAAATCTGCATGACGAAATACCGCTTTGGGTCTGTCTCAGTTCAGGGTCGGCTGTGAGCCTTCCCATCAAAATAACCTTGTTCATACGACATCCTCCTTAATAATGAAATACGGAATCATTCAACAACTGTTACCAAAGAACGAAGAATACCGTCTGCAATGTTGAGACGTCTTGAAAGCTCAGCGGGATAATCGGGCTGTGAAGTGAACGTATAAATTACGTAGTAGCCCTCTGTCTCGTCCTCGATAGGATATGCAAGCTTACGCTTACCCCAATCCTCGTTGACTTCAACAGCCTCGGCATGACGCTCGATTCTCTCCTTGAACTTCTGAATGAGAGCCTTCATAGGCTCCTCGCCGTTCTTGAGGCTGAATACAACCATTACCTCATATTTTGCGGATACCTTTGCCATTCTGTACACCTCCTTCTGGATTCCGCCCGACAACCGACTGCGGGCAAGGATAATAATTTACTCGTCGCCATTACAAAATATCCAGTAATGCAGACATAAAATCCGTCTGTCTGCGTCATCTTCCTCACCATACACCAAGTATGCTTTCGTCATCTTCCTTGACATACGAATTTTCTGTTCTGCATTCTTTGGACATTTTGTAATAGCGGCGAGTATATCGTAAACACGATACCTAAATAGTATATCACATTTTTTGGGAAATGTCAAGCACTTTTTTAATTTTTTCAAAAGCAAGCCGCTTTCGGCTCTTTACAAGTCAAAAGCGGCTTTGAACAAGCTTATTCGTTATTTTTCCGCAGTTATCTCGGGAAGTTTGGTTATCACCTTAGCGTCGATTTTCTGAATAGCAAGCGCATCGGAGGGCAGAACGCCGTCTCCGGGATCGCAGCAGTCAGCGTTTGCCGCACCCTGAGCAGAAAGTCCGTATTTGTCGGGATTTCCGAGAGCCTGTAAAATAGCTGTGGAATCCGCGATAGTTACCTGTCCGTCGCAGTTTGCGTCGCCCAAAAGGGTAACTTCAACAGAAACAGGTTCGGACGGTGCAGGAGTTGTGGTAACAGTGGTCGTATCGTCTTTCATGAGGTAAGCGTCGATTATCTTAACGCCCGAAGTATCGGTAAGCGCAGTTTCGCCCTTAGCCGCATACCAGATCTGTCCCTCGTACTCCTTGGAAGTGCCGAGCTGAGCCTTTATCTTTTCGATAAGAGCTTCATCTTCGACAACCTCGGTTCCCAGTGAACAGTTGAGGAAATTATCAAATACGTTTACCTTAACTGCGCCGCTCTGCTTAGCCTCCCACTGAATATTTACCCAGTAGTATTCGCCGTCAAGCGGAACAGTTACGCCGAGTCCGCCGTTTGCATAAGTAACTCCGTCGGGCAGCTCGATATTGAGGTAAAAGTCCTCGGCTGCTTCGGGGAGAGTTATCTTGTAATTCTTTGTGGTCTTATTGAATACGACTTTACCGTAATCCTTGTTGGGGTCAGCCTCCGTAGTAGCCTTAGTCGTAGTGACGGGAGGCGCAGTCGTAGCCTTTGTAGTCGTAAGCGCAGGGTCTATGGGCTTGATATCCTTCTTGTAAAGGTCAGCCGGAAGCTCGTCAAGGGTAATACAATAATCGCTCTGATACATTGCGATCGTATCTTCCTTAGTGTTGAAGTTCGGGCTTGTCAGGAAGTTTGTATCGTCGCTTCCGCCGTCGTACCATGTGCAGAAATACAGCCAGCCCGCTTTCTCGGACGTAAGGTTATCAACAGTCGAGAAGCAGTCGTTCTCAGCCATTGAGACCATTTTTGCGCTGTCATATTTATTCATGATACCGTAGAACGTAGAGCTTATCGCGCTGTCGTTGTGCTTCAGAACAGGCGAACCCGTAGACCAGTCGGTACAATTGTATTTATCGTAGCCGATAATATCAACGTACTCGTCTCCCGGATACCAGTCCTGAGAATACTCGTAGTTATAGCTGTTCCACTCCCAGATAAGGTTGTGGCAGCCGAACTTCTCCGTAAGCGTCTTGTAGGTGTAGATCCAAAGCTTCTTATAAGCTTCGGAGCCTTCTCTGCCCCACCAGAACCACGAACCTGTTTCACCGCCGCCGCCTTCTGCTTCATGGAGAGGTCTCCAAATAACGGGAACGCCCTGTTCTTCAAGCTCGTTAAATTCCTTAGCCAACGTGGTAAGAGCCTGCATGTAATATTCGTTTTCCTTCGTGCCTTCCGTTGCAGCCTTTGACGGCGAGAAATCGGTATCCTTTGCGCCGTAGGTCGTAACAGCCCAGTCGATCCTGTCGCCTATTTTATAGCTCTCAAAGTCCTTGGGAACATTAAGGTGGAAGGACGAAGTTGCAATACCGTTTTTATTTTTTACCCAGTCAATAACACGCTCAGTTGAACCGTCGTCGCTGCCGAATGCGGGACAGCAGAAATTACCGTAGTCAAAGCCTCTGATAGCAGGATAATGTCCTGTGAGGTCGTTGAGATATTCAAATTCGTACTCAAAACCGTGAGGACCGTTTGAATAAATTTCCTGCTGACCCGAAATAATGCCGTTTCCGTAAACGCTTGCAAGGTACGCCATAAGAGAACGAGTCTCAGCAGATGCGCTTATATCGCAGCAGTCGGTCTGAGTTGCCTTTATCTCGGGAAGCGTAGCAGCTTCAACCGTCAGATAATCGAACTTTGTCCAGCCCCATGACTTTGTGATAGTGACCGTATTCTCACCCTCGTTAAGCTTAACAGTCATAGAAATGGGGTTATAGCCGTCCTCGCCTATGCTGATCTGTCCCTGATCTACGCCGTTTACGCCGAGGTTCTGTATCTTAGAGCCACCCTCGCCCTTAGCATAAATAGTAAGGTCGTACATACCTGCCGAAGCCGCGTTGACCGATACGCTGATAACGCCGTCGTCCTTCATAAAAGCGACCTTACCGCCGCTTGCGTCAGCGTCGCTATCCGTAGCTATTGTACCTGTAAACACAGCGTCCTCGAACTCATACTTTACGCTGTCGGCAGCATTGACAGCCGTCGTGATAACAGCTCCGTTGACCGCCATAGCAGCAGCCATCAAAGCAGCTCCTGCCCTTGTGAAAAATCTCTTGTGCATTGTTAATTCCCTCCATAGATCTGATTCTATCGTTGTTGCGACATGCCGCCTTATCCCGAACGGCAGTCTTTATCAGATACTTTAATTATACTATCCTTTAAGATAAAAATCAAGTTTTTCCCAATTTTTTTTGAATTGGGTATAAAAATTTGTACGTATGAACAAAAACAAAACGCACTTTTTGACATATAAGTAAAATTGCGCTTAAATGCTGCTTAAATTATAGTTTGAAATTTCAGACAAAAACTCCCAGAACTTTTCCGTCCGATTTACGCATTATAACATACGGCATCATTGAGGGAGAGGCAATTTTCCTGCCGTCCTCTGTTACTCCCGAAGGAGAATTAGGCTTGACCCAACAGGCATCGTATTCGTCAAAAAACTCAACTAAATATGGCTCGTTGTTACGCTGATACCTTACTTTTTCACCGTCGATCTCAACAAATTCGGATTCCGTTCTTTCTATTACGTCCGATAACCCTAATTCAATTAAAACTGCTCTCGCCTTTTCTATTGCATCTTCCTCTGAGGTGATTTCGCCTAAAACTCTTTCAGACAGCATTTCTGCTTTGCTTATCATAATATCAACAGTGTCCTCAAAACTGCCATTAAGTTCATTAAAATAAATATCCCTCAGCAATTGTATTTCGTCAGCCGATTCATCGGATTCGGTTGACTGTATACAGGTTGTTGAAGTAATTGCCGTTTCGGTTGTCTGAATACTGCTTACGGAAGTTGAAATTTCAGTTGTTACTGTTTCTTCCGCCTGACTGACAGATACTTCGCTTACGGACGTTTCCGCACAGCCTGTCATCAATAGCACAAGCGATAATAAAATCATTTTATACTTCAAGATTACCAAACACCTCGCCTATATTTTCACAGATAAGCAAATCGGCGTTATCATCGTACTGAGTAGGAGATTTATTGATGATAACAAGATTATCTCCCCTGAAATAGCGTATAAACCCTGCCGCAGGGTAAACGTTCAAGGAAGTTCCGCCTATTATCAAGGTATCGCATTCGGAGATCGCCTTGACAGCTCCGTTTACGGTACTGTCGTCCAAGCCCTCCTCATAAAGCACCACATCGGGCTTTATAACGCCGCCGCATTCGCATTTTGGGATACCGTTCTGCGAAAAAACGTATGAACCGTCATAGAATTTATGACACCGCATACAATAATTACGATGTACGCTGCCGTGAAGTTCAAAGACTTTCTTACTGCCTGCCGCTTGGTGAAGTCCGTCTATATTCTGAGTTATCACAGCCGTCAGCTTACCTGCCTTTTCAAGCTCGGCAAGCTTGATATGAGCGGCATTCGGCTTTGCATTCATACAATTCATTTTTGCATGGTAAAATCGGTAGAACTCCGATAAATTGCGCATAAAGAATGTACGGCTCAGAATAGTTTCGGGCGGATAGTCCCACTGTTGATTATAAAGTCCGTCAACGCTGCGAAAATCGGGTATTCCGCTTTCGGTCGAAACGCCCGCTCCCCCGAAAAAGACGATATTTCGGGAGTTCGCAATAATTTCGTTTAATCTTTTCATTTTTCCATACCTATATAATTTTCACGTAAAATTTCCTGTTTCTCGGTCCGTCAAATTCGCAGAAATAAACGTCCTGCCAAGTCCCCAAAAGGGGACATCCGCCTGTTATGATAAGCGTTTCGCTTGCCCCCACCGCAGAGGATTTTATATGGGCATCGGAATTTCCCTCGGAATGCTCAAACACGTTCAGATCGGGAAAAAACTTGTCCATTCCTTTGATAAAATCGGTCTTGACATCGGGGTCGGCGTTTTCGTTGATAGTTATTGCCGCAGTTGTGTGAGGACAGAAAACGATACACAAGCCCTCCATAACGCCGCTTTCTTTAATAGCCTCGCGTATCTCGGGAGTAATGTCGATCATTCCCTGTGACGGTGTTTTTAGTTGAAAAGTAAAAAGCATTATTTCTTTCCTCCGCTGTAATATTTGCAAAAATAATTCAGAGTACACTCTCCGCATTTCGGACTTCTTGCGCGGCAGATGTCTCTCCCGAACTGCACGGTCTGGTGACAGAAATGGCTCGAAATTTCGGGAGGTATAAGCTTCACAAGATCCGCTTCGACCTTTGCAGGCTCTTTGTTTTTCGTCAGTCCGAGCCGTCCCGTTATCCTTATGCAATGCGTATCGGTGACTATGGCAGGCTTGCCGAAAACGTCCCCCAGCATGAGATTTGCCGTTTTTCTGCCGATTCCCGGAAGCGTGAGAAGCTCCTCCATAGTATCGGGAACTTCTCCGCCGAAGTCGTCCAAAAGCTTCCGAGCCATTTCTTTAAGGCTTTTCGCTTTCGTGTGATAAAAACCGCAGGGCTTCACGTCCTGTTCAAGCTCGGCAAGATCGGCGTCGGCAAATGCCTGTAGATCGGGATATTTCACAAAAAGCGTTTTTGTTATGATATTTACCCGAGCGTCTGTACACTGAGCCGCCAAACGAGCCGCAAACATCAGCTCATATGGCTTGGAATAGCTGAGAGTGCAGTCTATGTCGGGATATATCTTTTCAAGTTCTTCACATGCAAGTCTTGCTATTTCCTTTTTAGTCATTGCTTTTCTCCTCGAATTTTCGGCGCATTTCCAGCATTTCATCATATATCACATACATTTTCTGCACGGTGTTTTCAAGAAAATAGTAGTGCTTTATGTAGAATGCCAAAAGTACGATTATAATTGCAACAAGCAGCAGAAGCGCAGGATTTTCGCAGAAAAGAAAAGTGCAAATAAAAATTGAAAGCACAATGGCAAACATCATAGTCACCAAAAAATGCACGAGCCGCTCATGCTGCATAAACGCTATCTTATCAAGATGTTCGGCAAATATCGCTTCAAGCTCCCTGCGGTCTGCGCATTCCCCAAGTCTGCGTTCAGTTTGAAGCATGTATTTTTTCAAATATTCAGTCATTATCTCACCGCCTGACAGTGGTTTTACATTTATATTATACATCATTTTTGAGAAAATGTAAAGTTTTTTCGTAAGCGTCAAATAACGCTGCGGATTCCATAGCATCGAAATTTCGAGTATAATAGAGTCTAAGCAACTGTATAGACCAAATTAGATATTTCAAAATAGTCTATAGAGCAAGCTGGATCAAA
>Ga0129308_1000316_pt1 | contig 80639 bp, 89 predicted proteins | sample L827metagenome_FD_94440 | JGI IMG/M metagenome (GOLD analysis project Ga0129308, IMG submission 94440) | Ring-tailed lemur group fecal microbial communities from Wisconsin, USA - L827 metagenome | ecosystem: Host-associated > Mammals > Digestive system > Large intestine > Fecal | place: USA...
ATCCAGCTTCATCTTGTAGGCAAAGGCCCTTTCGCTGGGCAGGATGCTTTCCCGCTGGAGATTGGAGTCCACCATCATGATAATGGCGGCATCATCGTCCAGGTTGCGGACAATGACCGGAAGCGTCTCCAGCCCTGCCAGTTCCGCCGCGTGATGCCGCCTGTGGCCAGAGATAATCTCGTAGCCGCCGTCCGGATCCGGGCGCGCAATGAGGGGATTGGCAACCCCGACCTGACGGATGCTCTCCACTGTTTCCGTCATCGCGTCATCATCCAGCACCTTGAACGGGTGGCCCTCAAACGGATGCAGTTCAGAAATGGGTATCCGTTGTACCTGTTCGGCGGCTGCCTCCGTCCCGGCCTCCTGCTGGACCTCAGTTCCGCTCTTTTTGCTTCTTGGCATTTGTGTTCACCTCGCTTTCTCAATGTGGGATTATGGGAAAAACAAAAAAAGGCGTGTACCCCAGCCCCGCAATGGGGCGGAATACACGCCTATGTAGCCGTCTGAAAACACAAAAAAAGAGCGGATACCAGCTGACGGATTTCTCCGACAGCGATACCCGCTCTATGAAGTCCTATATAGTTTGATCGTTGGGCGTCCTACCCTCCTTGCGCCGCCCCTGCGCTTACTTTGTCTGTTTTGGGTCAAAAAACAGAACTAACATCACAAAACCCGCATTTTTGAATGCTTTCTGATTTTAGTTCTATATTAACACAGTCATCTTTTACCACAACACAGTTGATTTTCCCACTCATTACATCGGCCAGAAGCCGCTGGAAATTTTCGCGGTTGGCATCCGTCCCCGTGTGTCCATCGTCCACATATTCGGAAACGCTTTCAAATTCCTCAATGTGTTTTTGGTAAAAGTCATTCAGCAGGTCGCGCTGGTTTTTTACGCTGTTGCTATCGTCTTTTCCTTTTTTCAAATCTTCTTTGGAAAGCCGGATATATTCGCCCAGCCGCCAGCGCCGGATCGTATAAGAGGGAGAGAAACTCTGCTGAAACCCTCTGTTTTTTGTTCGTGACATTGTTCCTCCTTCCCTATCACATTACACTTATATTATAACTCTGTCCCATAGGGACAACAAGGATGGCTCCGCCTCGGGACACTTTGTCTCGAAGCTGGGGCGGGCCGCAGCCGAAGTCACAGCCCGCTTTTTTGCCGGATCAAATAGTCCGTCAAGGTGTCCTGCAAAGACGGCCCGCCTTCCGCAAATTCAATTTTCACACCGACTCCGCCGATGTTGAAGCAGTACAGATTTTTGGCAACTTGCAAAAACCTTGTAACGCGCTCTTTGCGGGAAAGGGCGTTATCAAAGGTCATACCGCTCACATCGGGCAGAGACTCAGGGGAAACTGCGCCAATGTCAACACTTTTCATTTGTTCCAGTTCCTGTGCGGTTAATCTCACGGTAAAACCTCCTTTGTTCAGATTGATAAACGCCTCCCGGTCGTCCTGTGGGGAAACGCGAAAAGGCGGCACCGCATAAGTGCCGCCCTTTAGCCTGTCCTCACATCGGGACACTTTGTCTCGAAGTTAATAGGGGCCGTTTTCGTAATGGTGCTGGGCCTCGTCCAGCGTTTTGAAATCAAATACATAATGGAGCTCACCGACAACGCGCCGGATGTCCTCGGGGGAAAAACCACAGTTTTCCATCGCATAGATCACATATCCCCGGCAGGCGTTGTTGCTCCACGGCTCGGCCAGCATAGCGGCCAATGTAGGATCGAACTTCATTTTTTCATTCCCCCTTTGATAAAAATTTAGGGAACGCCGCGCCCATTTCCTTGACCTGTCCAAAGACAACTATACTCGGCGCGGCGCTCCCTCGCAGACGAGAGGGCGGCCCGGAGGGACAGGCGGCCAGCCTGTCCACTGCCGGATCGTGGCCGTAGGTTGGCCGGGCCCACTTGCGGCGCTGGTGTTATTCGCTCATTTTCCTTTGGGAAAAGTCACCGCGCACCCGCCGCCTGGCTCCCCGGATCATGCTCGGGGCCGCCCTTGTTCATCTGTGGAGAAAAGAAAACCTCCTCTCATAAACCGAGACATTTTTGGATGATATTCGGACTGGTTCAGCGGGATTTTTTCAAATATTTTTTCATGTTCTCCAAACCGCGCTCCACAGCCCGCCGCACTGCGCTTTCGTCAACGCCTTCCGCTTCAGCTACTTCAGAATAGGTCTTGCCAAGAATGACGCAGGCATCCACACGGCGGCCCTGGACTTCGGGCAGAGAGTTAAGCGCGTTCCACAGACGGATAAAGAGTTCCATCCGTTCCAAGAGCTCCTGGGGCGTGGGCTCATGCAGGCAGGCCGAGTATTCGATCCCGTCCTCACAGTCAAGAGAATACTGCGCCTTGTGCCGGGAGAGCCGCCGCTGGTAGGCCATTTCATAGCGGGCATCCGCAAGAAAGACCTCCGCTACTTCGTCAGAAACCTCAATAAACTGATCCTGGGTGTACCAATAATAAAAATCTTTCAGATTGATGGTAGTCATTATAAACCTCCGTTTCGGTGTTGGGTGAACGAGTGACCGAAACGGGGCTCGGCGGGGAGCGGCACCCTGGGGAGCTGCTCCGTACCTCGGGACACTTTGTCTCGAAGTGCAGATAACAAAAAGCGCCTGCGCGACACAAAGCCACGCAAGCGCATGAAATGACAAATTCATTTATGTACTGCCAAATTTCGCATCCACCGCCGGACTGATCCTGCTGGGCGGGTGGGCTTTTTTTGACAGGTTAGGGTGGAAAAGAGAACAGGACACGGCGATACCTCCTGGTAACCGCCGTCGCTATGATAAGAAACGGCGGTTCGTTATGAACCGCCGTTGAAATGAATTTGAGCGCACAAAACCAACTGTCTCAATGGCGGTTTTTTTTATTTACCGCCGCCGGACAGTTGCATTCGCCTAATAAAATTGACTTAGGTTGTACTTGTCCGCTTTTTGATAGCAATAGTTCCAGAGATGCCAGCGGCAACACTGGCCACTACATGACTGACCAGAACCGCAACCCAAATTCCATTTAGTCCAAAGCCAAGATAGGAAAGTAAGTAGGCCAGGGGCATCCGAACCACAATGTAATAAAAAATCATCAGGAACATACTCTTTGAAGGTTTTCCCATACCGTTAAGGGCACCAAGATAGCAGTTTGTAACCGTATTCAGAATGTACCCAACACTGACAATCAGAAAATAAGTTCCGACAATAGCCGCCACAGCATCGCTCTTGACGAATAGGCCGGAAAGCTGCTTTGAAAACCCGACCACCAAAACAGAAAGAATTACAAGCAGACCACAGCCGTACCCCAATGCACACTTCAAATAATCTTTGGCCCGGTCATAACGTGCGCCGCCGACACATTGTCCGATAATGGTAGTTAAGACCATGTTCAATGCCATCGCCGGATAAAACAGGATGGTTTCCAGTTTTCCTGTTACCCCATAAGCCGCTATTGCAGTGACGCTATATGTACTAACAAGTGCAGTAAGGAAAGTCGTGCTGATGGCCGGAATACTCTGCTGAATAACCGAGGGAATTGCTTTTTGAATGAGTGGCAATACATCATTTTTATCAAACGCAGAGATTTTGAATGCAAACAATTTCTTCTTTTTCAGATAAATCAACATGAACGCCAGACAGATCACTTGAGAAAGCAAGGTAGCAATCGCCGCACCGTGAAATCCGATGAAGTGAATAAAAATAGGATCGAGGATTGCGTTCAAAATTGTTGACACCAGCATGGCTACTGCTTGAAACATAGAATTGCCAAAGCTCCGCAAAACGGCGGTGAAATAAAGATAGAGATAGACCGCCAAATATCCAAGAATATAGATTGCCAGATAGCTATATGCCATGTCATAAGTTTCAGCCGGAGTGTTCAGAACTTTCAAAATTCCCGGAAGAAAAGCCTCAAGCAGAACGGTTACAAGGAGGGAGAAAATTACCGCTACACAGAACGATGTGGAAATCAAACTTTCTGTTTTTTTCTTGTCTTTTGCGCCAATCGCCTGAGAGATCAAAATTGATACACCATTAGTTGCCCCCATCGCAACAGAGGTTAAGATCAGAATGATAGGAGTGGAGTTTGTCAAGGCGGCATAAGCCGTTTCTCCGAGCAAATTTCCAATCCACAGGCTGTCTACGAGGTTATACATCATATTGAGGAACATGGCGGCAAGCATCGGAAGCGCCATCGCCATAAGGCAACGCTTCGTATTCCCGCCTATAAAATCAATTTTTGTTGGCATGATAAAAACTTCCTTTCTTTATTGAATGAATAACATTCATAAATAAGCTATAATGTAGGGCTACCAGAGCGGTAGCCAATTACCATATTAGTGGGAACAATCTCCACGAACGGAAACAATAATTCTTAAATTCTTCTCCAAAGCGTTCATATAATGCTTTTTCTTCCACCTTAATTCTTATTCCATAACAGATCGCCAAAATGAGTAAGACCAATAGCGGAGAAAAAACAGAGCGAAAGCAAAAGGCATTTCCGAGCATACTTAACATTGTTCCGGCATAAGCAGGATTTCTAATATATCGGTAAACGCCGGTTGTGACTAACTGTTGATTGCCGCCCGTTTTGACGGAAAGTGTGAAAGATTGTCTTAGGCTCCAGACAGCAACAGCGCGCAGAGTTGTACCTACAAGAATAAAAGCTATACCCACATAGTAAAAAATATGGGGTAAAAGTATTTCTCCGGCTATCTGTATGAACTGTTGGCTTCTGAAATAGGTGCTGAAATAAAAACTTCCCCAACACCCCAGCATTACAATCAGAATTGTTCCATAATCATTGTTTTTCTTGTCCGGCCTTTTCAGCCAACCTTTGAAATTGTAAATCCATATACCAAGCTCTACTAACATCATGTAGCTTATGGCATAAATGAAAGTGTAATACTCATTTATGCTTGTAAAACGTGATGGGTCATCCATTGTACGCCTCCGTTATTGAATGAAAACTATTCATTATTTACTTCTTGAAAATCCCCCGCCCCAAAGCGGGGGACTGTTTCAAAGATGAAGTGCAAATATAAGAAATTCACGAATCCTTTTCGACTTATCTTCTTGTGTCAGATCGTCTGCCAGCAGGACACCAAGCTGCCCATATACGCAGAACATCGCAGCGGCCTGAATATCGTCAAACTGGATTTCGTCTTTTTGCCGAGCTCGTAGCAATAATTTTTCTACAAGTGGAACCAGCTTCTCGCAGACTTTGAGAGAAAGCTGATCGTGGAATTTCTTGTTTTCTGCGCCGTGAAAGACTGAATAATATTTTGTGTCCCGTTCTTCCATAGTGGCAGGCATATCTTCAATGATCTGCCGTAAGGTCTTGTGATCGTCCTTTTCAGCACCGACAAACTGCTCCACCAGGACATCCGCATATTGTTCAATCGCGCTGTCAAACAGCGCCTCTTTAGACGGAAAATAGCGATAGCATAGACCCTGTGCCACACCGATTGCTTTTGCTATATCTGTAATCGAGGTCTTTTCATATCCATTCTCCCCGAACAATTTGAGCGCAGTATCTAAAATTTCTTGCTTGCGTACTTCCGGCTCCTTTGTAACCCGCATAGTCTGAGCCTCCTTTCTTTCTATAATAGCACGCCCACTCTAAAAAATCAATGAGTGAATATCAATCATTTTTCGCACATAGCAATACAAGCCGTGTTACCAACCTGCTCCCATGATACATTATGAAAATATGCTGAAAGCATGGAAACGAGTTCTGCTTCAGAGTAAATCTTCACATCCCCCTCTTTGCTATGACGCATATAAAAATTCATTATCACGCGACCTACAAAGGGTTGCCAGCAATCTCCCATCAGAAAAGTGCCGCCCGGCTTCAATACTCGGTTTACTTCTCTTAATACATTTTGCGGTGCAGGATAATGATGAAAAGAGTCGTTGCAGTACACAACATCAAAGGCATTGTCCGGGAAAGGGAGTGCCTCGCTGTCCCCCAACAATAGCTTGACTTGTTCCGGGAGTTTCGATTTCGCAACAGCAAGCATTTCCTCTGATAGATCGATGCCGCACAATTCTTTATGGGGATCTTTCTGCAAAATGAGCTTTAGCATTTCACCAGTCCCGCATCCCAAATCGAGGGCAGATTGAAACGGAATGTGCGACAGCTTTTCCAGCAGGACGGGATAAAGAGAGCGGGCGTGCTGGCCCTTAATATCTTTATCATAAGTAGCGGCCTGCTGATTAAATGCAGCTTTCGAGTTTTCTTTTATGGTGTTCATGGTTTGACCTCCTTTCCACCAATTAGTATAACACTCTTTTTTGAAATGTCAATGAATAATGTTCATTCATATGAAAATGATTAGTCAGTAGCATGAAATACATACTCGTTCAAATAATATAACCTGAAATGTAAAATTACATTAGGTGATATTATGAAGATTGAGAGAGATGAACGACGATTTGATTTTCACGATATAGGAAAAGCAATCAAAGATGCGAGGAAAGCCAGCGGGATGACGCAGGAGCAACTGGCCTTTATTGTTGACCGGGCACCACGCACGATCATGTACCACGAAAATGACGGCCAGCACCCCAGTCTCAATACCTTTTACCAGATGGTCACAATGTTTGATATATCGGTAGATCAATACTTTTACCCGTCCCAAAACAGGGGGAGCGAGTGCAGAAAACGGATTGACGCCATGCTGAACGCCTTGGACGAAAAAGAGCTAAAAATAGTAGAAGCTACCATACAAGCGATGAAAGCTTCGAAAGAAACGGAGGATGCGTAAGAAGAACACGCGCCTCCGTTTTTGCGCTATTTCAAGGGGTGCGCGGTTTCGGCAAGCAATTCGAGTGTGGACACACTCGAAATTTTTGCTGGGCCGCAGGCCCGCAAAAATGCTTGTTGGGGAGCCTCCCCAAACCCGGCGGACTTCGGGACAAAGTGTCCCAAAGTCCCGGCGCTATGCGCCTTTTGTCTGCGGCCTGTCGCTATCGCTCCTGGGCCTTATTTTCCCGCCCGTCCGTCACGCCGAGCAGGTAATCAATATTCGCCTTGACCGCCACGGCCTGCCGCATCCGCTCCTGGGCCTCCCGGTATTCCGCATAAAGAGCTTTTTTCTTTCCCGCCAGTTCCCGGCGGGATTTTTTCAGCGCGTCTATCTTCGGGAGCTTCGCACCGTCCAGAAGATCGTTCATTGTGGCCTTTGCCGCCCGGTAGGTGGCAAGCTCCGCTTCATGCTGGGCCAAATACTTTTTACTGTACCGGGCCGCTTTATAGCCATCGAACACGGGCCGGGTTTTTGCATAGTCCACCACGGCCCCCATGAGCTCAGAGGTTTTGGAAAGGGCGGCCTCGGTTTCCCGAAGCGCCCCGGCCAGCTTGTGAAAACGATCCACCGCCGCCTCGGTACTGGCCTCCAGCTCTGCATAGTCGGTAAGGTTGTTCTCCTGGAGGAATTGGAGCGCGGCGGCCATTTGCTTTAGGTTGTAGACCTTGGCCCACCGCTCATAGGCCGGGCCCTTGCCCTGGGCCATGCGCTGCTGAATGTCAATTATCAAATTGACACGCCGGGGCGGGGCCGGAGCCTCACAGGGGATCTCCGGAATGGGGCGCTCCCCGGCAATCACGGCCCGGATGTCCTCGGGATCAAAACCGTCCCCCAAAGTGGATGCCCGCAGGCGGGTGGGCTTATCCTTCCCCGGAGCCAGAAACGAGATCACGCCGCCTCGCCCATGCTTGACCGCAAAGCCGGCCTCCTCCATAAGTTCCAGAAACGCCGCAAAGTCAGCGGGCTTTTTCTCCAGCGCCGCCACAACTGCCAGACGTACCCGCTGTTTCGCGGACGGCGGCTTTTCCCCGATCCATTGACCGTAATGGAGAAAACGGCCCTTGCTGTGCTGTTTGGGATTTTGGATGTAAGACAGCTCATGCTCAATACATACCCGGTCAGACAGCCGCCGCAAGGCAAAGGACGAGCCGATGAAGTTATGGAATTTCCGGGAACAGTCAAAGGCCGTGGCATTGAAATAAATGTGATTGTGAATGTGGCCCTTGTCTGTATGGGTACAGACAAAAAACTGATACTTGCCCTTTGTCCACCGCATGGCCGTTTCATAGCCCAGCTTGTTCGCCTCCTCCGCAGTTACCTCACCGGGCGGGAACGCCTGCCGGATCTGAAAGAACAGGGCACCGCGATCCACAGCCCGGCCTGTTTCCGCCTGATACTGGCTTTTTACCAACAGGAACTCAGCCGGGGCCGTTTTGGGATCGCAGAGGTAGGAGGACACGGCCCCCAGCTTTTCCGGGTTGAGCCCATAGGCAAACCGATCCTCCATTGTCTGGATTGCATTACTTCCAGCCGCCACCTTGTAGGGCCGGATGTAGGTTGTAGCCGTGTCCGCACCTCCTTTTGAAAAGACAGCGGCGGCTGGGATAAACAGCCGCCGCATGGGACTTCGGGACAAATTGTCCCAAAGTGTCAGCCTGTGATAAAGCTCTTTAACGAGTAGTTGAGATCGCCCAGCCTGTCAATCAGCCACCCAGCCACGGCGGGCAGGCCAAAGGGCGAAACGATAAAGGCCACCACCAGCCAGTAAAGCCCTTGGGCGGTATCACCCTGGAATAGATCGAACACGCCGCACACCGCAGCGATAAGGGAGAGAATGCTAAACACCCAGGACGCAAGAGAAACGCTAAAGTTTAATACCGCTACGATGAGCGTAAGGGCCAGCACAAAGGGGGCCGCGATAACTTTGAGAATGATCCGCATAGCTTGATACCTCCTTGAAAATTGTGGGTAGGTATTCCCTACATGATAATTATATCTCTGTCCGGGTGGGACAACAAGGATGTCTCCGGCTTTCAGCACCTCGGGACAAATTGTCCCGAAGTAGTGAAAACCGGGGAGCGGCACAGCGCCACTCCCCGGAGGATCAAAGCTCCACCAATGCGGAGAGCTTTTTTAACAGATCAGACAGCGGGCCCCATAATGCGGCATAGTCCCGTTGCAGAGCGGCGATCTCCTCGGGGTAAATCCCTCCATAGGTATTCGCCTGGATCGCCACTTGATTGAGATTGTTTGAGCACCGCCGCTGGAGCGATACCAATTCCCGGACGGGCGAGAGGTCAACATGAAGCACATAACCGTTAAGCGCCATTTTCCGCATATAGGCCCCCATGTTACGGATGCCCGCCTCGGCCATACGCTCATAGATCAGCGCCTGCTCCTCCTCGGACACCATCACATGGAGGTGGATCGGACGGCGGCGTTTCTTTGTCACCGTTCCTCCCGTTCCCGGCTCCGGCGCTGGTTCGGGGCCTCAATCACCTTATCCGGTCTCGGTTCCTTTGCCAGCGTCCCGGCCTCCCGCATCTGTTCCGCTATGGGCCGCCTAACCTCATGCACCCCATAGCGCCGCTGGTAATCAGTCACACGGGCGGAATAGTCCTTTTCAGCGGTAGCTCCGTCATTGTAATAATGCCCCCAATAATAATCGCGGTTTCCCTGTTCCTCGGTAAACTGCCATGTGACAAAGGGGTTCGGCGCGCCCGGGTTTTCACCCAGGGCAAAGCCCCGGCCATTGTCAAAGAGAACAGACTGCCGGATCACATATCCTTGTATTTCTTCCACAGTATTTCACCTCCAAAATGTTGACAGCATTTCGGCCATTCCGGGGCAGGCCATAGAAAGATACGGCCCACCCCGGAAACGGCCTGAAAAAGCCTTGATACAAGCGGGTTTTGCGGGGCCTAATTGTCAACACCTCAGCCCCGTTTTTTACGCATATATTCCCGCTGTTGTTTCCTGTGAGCGGCTTTTGCACAGGCCGCCGAGCAGTATGCCTGCCGCCTGTCCGGGGCAACGGCCCCGCCGCAGACCGGGCAGACCTTGAAATCCGGACGCGGCCCCTCGGTGGTAAGGGCGGCCTCCAACACCGGATCAAGGGGCAGAACGGCCTCCCGGAAGTAGCGGCACAGGGCACCCGTCCAGCATTTCCCCAGCATATAGCACTCACAGTCCAGCGGCAGGCACCCGCATCCCCGGTCATAGTTGGCACACCATTTTGTTACCAAAGAGCGGATCGCCGCCTTTTCCTCCCGGGTGAGCTCGCGGGCCACAGCGTCACCTCCCCGGACTGGCCAGCAGTTTCCGATAGCAGGACACACAGCGGATGCCCCGCCAGTAGGGGCACCCGGAGCAGGCGGAGCCCCTGGGCGGCTTTCGTTCAGCGGGAGCCTGGGGACAGGGTTTCTGTTTCATCATCCTTTCAAACGGGTTATTTGTGAAATTCATTCCTCGTCCTCCCCGGTATCGTCCTCATCCCACGGGGGCCCATCGTCCTCGGGATCGTCATAGTCATCCAGTTCCTCGCCGTAGTCCTCCTCGGGTTCAGCGGCCTTTTCCTGTTTGGGGCGGTAAATCTTAAAATACCAGCCAGCACCGCCGCCGACTACCGCCAGGGCCAGCACCAGCAGGAGGGCCCCGGCGTTACTTTTCTGTTCCGGTTCGGGCTCGGGTTCCTCCACGGGATCGGCGGCAGGTTCCGGCTCCGGTTCTACCCCTACACACTCGGTCATGTTGACAGCGCAGACCGGGCAGGCCGTGTTGATTGCACCCGCCACACATTTTTCAGAACAGGAGCAGGATGCCACCTCCACCCCGGCGGCCTCGGCAGCGGCCAGCAGATCGGCCTCATCCACAAGGTTCAAAAAGTAGGTTTCATACTGTTCGCCGTCCTCGTCCACAGGCTTGTCATAGTCAATGACAATGTAAAAGGTGGCCCCGCCGCTGGTCTGCACCGTGATAAACTGCTTGTTGGTGTGCTCGTCATAGAGCAGATCACGGGTTACAAGGTTTCCCTCCTCGGAAAAGCCCTCGCCCGGTGTGACCGTCGGCTCGGCAGGTTCTTCCACGATTGCAGGCTCCGCCGGATCAAGCCCCTCCCATTCCTCACCGCCCCCGGCATAGGCCGTGGTGGTGGTAAAGCCGCATAAAAGAACAGCGGCGCAGAGCGCCGCCGTCAAAGACTTCCATCGTTTCATATTCAATTTTCCTCCTTTCCCGCGGGTTCGGACTTCGGGACACTTTGTCCCAAAGTTCCATCGCCCCGGAGCTTTTCAAACAACAGGGGGAGCTCCGCCAGCGGGATGCTCATGCCCCGCACAATGTCCACGATCTCGCTGTTTTCCGCCTCCAGCTTTTTCTGCTCCAGCTCCTTGAGCCGGGCCTGCTGTTCGGAAATTTTGGCCTTGACCTTATCAATCTCGGCCTGGATTTTCATGCTTTTTGTTGTCGCCATTTATAACCTCCAATCAGGGTAAACGCCCGTAGGCGTAAAAGTGAGACTGCCAGTAGTTGGTATTCAAATTTGCATAACCGATGGGATCTCCGCAATGCAGCATTTTCCCGTCACCCACATAAATCCCCACATGGGAAACGCCGGGGGTATCATAGGTTCCCTTGAAAAACACCAGATCGCCGGGCTGTGGAGAGCTTACCCGAGTACAGATGTTATAGAGCCCCTGGGCACCCAGGCGGCCCACATTCCAGCCGCTATGATTGATTACCCACGACACATAGCCGGAGCAGTCAAAGGAAGTGGCCGGGGAGCTGCCGCCCCACACATAGGGGTAGCCGATATATTTCTCAGCTTCAGCAAGGATGGCGGCAAAGGTTTCATCGTCCAGATATTCCCGGGGCACCTCGTAGCCGTCCGGCGGGTTGGTAATGTATCTGTCCACATAAGCGGAGCCGGGGAACAGGTCAGGGCGGTTTCCCAGCGTTGCCATGTAGATGGCATACCGGGACATCTGATCCTCGCCCATGAGGTACACGGGCAGGTGGGACAGGTCAAAGTTATTTAGCGTCACATAGCAGATGTAATAGTTGTAGGGCACCTCCACATCGTAGTCGTTGCCCTCGCTGTCCGTATGGGTTTCCGTCCGATACCGCACCTCCACCACCACATCCTCGGTGAGGATATACTGGCGGTCAAAGAGCATTTGAAGCGTTCCCGCTACCTGGGCCTGCGTCCATTGTCCCTCGTGAAGCGCACACAAAAGGGAGATCAGCACATAGGGATCGTGCTCAATGTCATCCAGATCGAAATGATATTCGTCATAATCGTGTGTGCTCTCGTAGGTGTCAAGGTAATGTTGCAGTTCCGACTCCAAGTCACAGTAGTCAGCCTCGGCCCCCAGCATATCCCGATCCTCGCAAGGGTAAGTGCTGGCCCCCACCGCGCCGATGCCGCTGTTTCCCAGCATCACCAGCGAGGACGAACAGGACTGCACCGTAAAAATGAGCAGGACACAAAGCAGGGCCAGCAGACAGCCGGAGGGATGCCGCTTGACAAAATCCACCGCCCGGGCCGACAGCTTTTCTGTGGCGGAGACGGTTTTCCCGGCAGCAGCGGCTCCCTGTTTTGCAGCCTCCTTTGCCTGCTTTTGATATTGCCTGCGGAGCCGCCGTTTCTGCCAGTAGCGGGACAGGGCATTTTTTGAAAGCTCCGGGTGTTCCTGGGCGGCGGTGTGAAAATGATAGTCCGCCGTTGCCTTGATATATCTGGACTCGGCCCGCTGGACAGCCTTTGCCGGGTGCTCCCGGATTTTCCTTTTGACAAAATGGGAGCCATGCCGGAGCGCCGACTCGCCCACAAGCTCGGAGTGATGGGCTCCCTCGGTGCCGACATTTTCATGTTCCACCTCGTAGATTTTCCCATGCACAAAGTTGTGGACGGAGCCGCCGGCCACCCGGCCCACTCGTTTCACCGGGCCGGGCTTTTTGGGCGGCTTTTGTTTTGCCAGCTTTCCCTTTGCCGCCTCCAGCTTTTTGCCCTGCTTTTCCATGCGCAGCTTCGATGCGGCGGTCTGTTCCTGCTGGCTTTTTTGCCGGAATTTAGACTTTGGGACACTTTGTCCCGAAGTGGCCTCGGCCTCCGGCTCAGAAGCCGCCCGGAAATCAGAGCGCCCCGGCTGGGGCTCCGGGCGGGGCTTATTCGCTTTCCGTTTCATTCTTCATATCCTCCGGGCGCGTGGTCAGCAGGTCATAAATCTCCCCACGGGGGAACCGATCCACAAACGGGATGGTCACATTCCCATAGAACAGCAGGCCCTCGCCGGAATTGGAATGGGTGATATAGGAAAGCTGGTGCTCGGAAATGCCGAGCTGTCTTGCCAGAATCGCCCGGTCACTTTGCGCCTGGGACAAAAGGATCATAAAATCCGTATTATCCAGAATTGCCTCGATCTCCCGGCTGGCCAAAAGGTCTTTCACATTCTGCGTTAAAGCACTCGGGACACAGCCTTTTTTACGGAGCATTTTCCAGACCGCCACAAAATAACTGGCAGTGAGCGCATCCCGAAGCAAAATATGAAATTCGTCAAAGTAGCACCATGTCGCCACGCCCGCCCGGAAATTGCCGTCTACCGCCTGGGAGACAAACTCGTTTGTGATGTGCATGGCGATCTTTCTCAGGTTTTCGCCCATGTTTTTCAGCACGATACACACCACCCGGCTGTCCGTCTTGACATTCGTGGGATGGTTGAACAGGTTAAGGGAGCCTGTGCAGTAGAGCTCCAGCGCCGTTGCCACGCGCCGGGCCTCGGGCTCCGGCTGTTTTAACAGTTCCTCGTACAAGTCCTGCAATAGCGGGGTTCTTGCCGTTTCAAGCCCAAGAGCCTGTTCCCGGTACACCAGCCGCACACAACGGTCAATCACCGTTTTCTCAATGGGTTGCAAGCCGTCCTTGCCGCCCACCACCAGCTCACACAGGGATAACAGAAAATCCGCTTTCATGGAAAGCGGACTCTCCCCGGCGGTCATATTGAGCTCCACATCCATCGGGTTTAAGTGGTTGGGGCTGTCCGGGGCAATCTCAATCACCTGGCCGCCCAGCCGCCGCACCAGCGGGGCATATTCCCCCATAGGATCGACTATGATGATCCGATCCTGCGGGATCGTGAGAAACACGTTCAGCAGTTCACGCTTTGCGGCAAAGGATTTTCCCGAGCCCGTGGAGCCCAGGTACATCCCGTTTGCGGATTTGAGCTTTTTCCGGTCAGCCATGATGACATTGTGGGAAAGGGCGTTCATGCCATAGTAGAGGGCCTGCCCGTCCATGCGGAGCTCCCTGGTCATAAAGGGAATGAAAATCGCCGTGGAGCTGGTAGTCATGCCGCGCTGGATCTCCACCTCGTTATAGCCGAGGGCCAAAGAGGACACAAAGCCCTGTTCCTGTTGCCAGTCCAGACGCTTTAGGGCACAGTTATATTTCTGCGCGATGCCGCCCACGGTAAACACATCGTTTTCCAGCCGCTGGCGGGTGGGGGCCAGAGTTACCACCGTGAAAGTGAGTAAGAACATCCGCTCGTTGCGGGACTGCAGGTCAGCCAGAAGCTCCGCCGCGTCCTTGGAAAATGTGATAAGGTCAGGCGGGAGAATGTCGGGATCGTACCCGGCCCGCACCGCCTTGCGCTGTTCCTCCACTTTCATTTTGCCAATGTCGGAGATTTTCCCCTTAATGGTCTTGATGGCCTTTAGCTGATCCACCGTCTGAATGTGGAGTGTGACGGTCATTTCCGCGTCAAGCTCCAAAATTTCCGCCAGCAGTTTATCCGAGAGCTCCGATGCCAAAATCTGCAAGTAGGACACCGCGCCCCAATACTGGCCAATGCGGAATGTGCGGGACTGCCGAAAGTCAAAGCTGTCCGGGGCGATAAAGTCCTTTGTCCCCAGCCCCGTCTGCGGAATGTCTTTCCACGAAAAGCGAAACGCATCCCGACTGCCGGGGTGCATCTGCCCGTGGAGCAGAGCCAGCCTTGCCCGCCCGTCCATCGGCTCCGAGGGAACACCCAGCCGCTTGAAGTTTCCCATCACATCGGCCTCCACACGCTCCAGCCGGGGCCGGGCCTCCGCGATCCCCTCGGCGGGTATGCCAAAGGTGATGTATTTGGAGCGTTCTATGCCGTTGTTGCTTTTTGCAATCTGATTTTTCAGCATCCCCGTAAATTCCTCCCGGACGCTGTTGAAATCATCATCCGCGCGGGGGATATTTACCTTGTAGCGGCTCCGGGAATGGGAGCGGCGGTTGATAAAGGAAAGCTGGAATGGCAGAGAGCTATCAAAGTAGTTGAGAAATGAGCTCCAGCCGCCAAAGATCGCCGTCTGATCCTCAGTAGATGCCACGGAATAATTGATGTCCTCGTATTCCACGGTTTTCGTGTAAAGCCCGCCGGGGAGCTTGCACACGCCGTCCGGGTGTATTGCCAGATAGGGAATCGTCTGCTGGACGGACAGGGCCGCCCGGTTGTTACCCTTTGCGGCTCCTCGCCTGCTTTTTCGTTTTTCTGTCTGCAATCGCATCCTCCTTTCTCAGTTCGCCCCGCCCGGTGAACGGGGCATATAGGTTCTGTGTCTGATAGGGCCTCACACCGGGCCGCAAAAACCGGGCCCGGATGATATTTCTCACAACCTTTTCAAAGGGCAGGCCGTCCTTTTCATACATCGCCAGCAAAAACGCCGGGAGCATGACGGCCAGCATCAGGAACATAGCTCCGGTATTGCCGATGGCACCCCGGGCCAGCAGATAGGACGGGATGCCCACCGCCGCCGCACAGCCGAAACAGATGAGCTGGCGCTTTGTCAGGTTAAAGGCCATTTTCGTTTTGATTTTGGATAAGTCGTTGGGAACATTTACATAGGGCATGAAAAACCTCCTTTCTCGTCCCGGACTTTGGGACAAAGTGTCCCGAAGTCCGGGACGGTGCTTGTAACCTCGTTTCCCCATACATCCCAGCCGGGCGGCGATTGTCTTGCAAAGAGCTCTATCCGGGGCAGATCGCCCAGGAGGGAAACAATCTTGTCGCGGGCCTCGTCCGGTTTTTTGCTGTGGGCCTCAATGGGGGAAATGATAAACTGGTGGACATTCGCCGCCTGCCGTTTTGGATGGCCCCGCGTCGCCAGCAGGCACACCTCGGCGTTGGCCCGTGTCCAGAAGCCCAGCCCATAAAACCAACTGTCGGCCTTTTTGTTTTTCTTCAGCCAGACAAAGGCCACGGATTTATATTGAAAGCCCCACGCCTTGATAAGCCGCAGGGCCTCCGGGAGCTGTGGGAACGTTGCCCACAAAAAAAGCGCGCTGTCCGGGGCCGCCAGATCAGCCACCGGGAGCGCGCATAATTCGTCAATCCCCATTGTGGGGTAATGGTGCTCCGCCGCCCCTTGCAGCCCCTTTTGAGAATACCGCCAGGGCGGATCGGCATAAATGATAGAATAGCGTCCGATAGTCATACTCCTTTCTCCCCGGCCTCCACCGCCGTCCGCGCCAGACGGATGCGCTCCGTGGCCGGGGCATAAAAGGCCGGGGCGGTTTCAAAGCAGATAAAACGACGGCCCGCATTGAGGGCGGCAACCGCCGTTGTGCCGGAGCCCGCGCAAATGTCCGCCACCACCTCGCCGGGGCGGGTGTAGGTCTTAATCAGATACTCGCACAGCTCCACCGGCTTTTGTGTGGGGTGGATGCCGCCTGTCACTGTGGGGACAAACAGCACGTTTCCCGGATAGCGCCGCCCATCGCTGGACTCGGCGCTCTGCCGCTCAAATTTCCCATAGTTGGGGCTGGTGCCGCTGCGGGCATGAGTGCGGCTGTACGGCTTGCCATAGGTAAACTGCGGATTGTAGAGCGGGGCTTTCTGGTAGAACACCAGAATGTTCTCCGATTTTTTCAGCGGGGCCCGGTTTGCATTGAGAAATCCCGTCCCGCGCTCCTTATACCAGATCCACTCATAGCGGAGCATGGAAAGGTTGGAGGCCCCCAGCACCTTGTCATAGGGGCACTGGGCAAAGAACAGCACCGCGCCCTCCGGCTTGACAGCCCATTTCACAGCCTCCCATAATTCCGGGAGCGGCAAGGGCACATCCCAAAAGTTCCGGGTAGTGCCATAGGGGGGATCGGTCAAGAGCATATCCACCGAATGTTTCGGGAGGGAACGCAGGCCCTCGATCCCGTCCATGAGAAACAGCCCCTCCAAAAGCTCCGGGGACTTCGGGACACTTTGTCCCAAAGCCGCGCTATCTGGCATCCCGGGCCTCCTTGCCCTTTGCCGGGGCAGGCCGGACGGCGTTTTCCTTTTCGGCCTGTTTTGCCGCATTTGCCATCTGTTCCCGGATCGGGGCAGGCCGCACAGCCTCGGCCCGGGCAATCAGTTTTTCCACGGCCAGGGAGTAGCACTGGGCCGCCGCCTTATCAAGCTGGGCCTGCAGCGCCCGGTCAGTCACCCGCGCCGTGGCCCGGTATCCTGTCCGGCTGGTGGGATCGGGCTTGCTGGGTGCTCCGAGGAACAGCCCGTTTTTCCCGTCCACCACCTTAAAATCATCCACCACCACGCCTCCGAAGTTCACGCTGGCAAAGCCGAGCAGCTTTCCCTGGGGCTCAATGGGGCGTATCGTTACCTGGGGCGTTGTGGCCTCCGCCACCGCCTGCTCCACCCGGAGCTGTACCGCCTCGTCAATGGTGATGCCCTGATTTTCCGCGAGCTCCGCAATCGGAGCCTCAAACAACAGACGGCGGAAATCCTCCTGCGCCGTCATATCCACAGCGGGGGCTCCCTGGCCCGCCGCTTCCTGTATTTTCGCCATAATTCAATCGTCCTTTCTTAATGTGCGCCAAAGATGCGCTGGGCGATGCCGCCTGTCTTAAATAGCATAAAGCACAGAAGAACCGTATAGCCCACAGTTCCCCATATCGCCCCGATGGGATCTCCGCTGGTGGCGATCCCTTGAATGAGTACCGCATAAATCGCTACACACACCAGAATAAGCAGCCCTTGAAAGCCCACGGCAAACAGGGATTTTAAGTAGTTCTGCCCGGTGCCGCCCAGCTCCCGGTTTGAGAGCGTGGCAACGGGGATCGGGGCCAAACTGGTGAGCAAATATATTTCAATCATTCTTCCATACACCAACACGAAAATGATGATGCCCATGATATTCATGGTAAGGCCAATTACAGAGGACTGGAGCCACAGGCCCAACAGCGGGCCTAAATCCATTCCCTCCAGCGAGGTTTCAAGCTGGGTAAGCATATCCGGCGTGATACTGGTGGAGCCCTGGATCAGGCCGCCCGCCCTTGCAATCACGCTTTGGGACACATCAAACACGGCCATCACGATATTGAACGTGTTGGACAGAATGAGAATTGCACAGGCCGTTTTGAACATCCATTTATAAATGTTCGCCACATCAACCTCGTGCATATTGTTCTTTTCCAATAGCATCTGGATCAGCTCATAAGTGGCAACAAAGGTCAGCACCATCCCGGCAATCGGCAGGATCACCGTTTCGGAAAGCTGTCGGATCAGGGAGAAAACCCCGGCGTGCCACGCCGCCGGGGTAGTCCCTACCTGTGCCGCAATCTCTCCGACCTGGGTATTGACGGTATCAAAGAGCCCCGAGAGGTTCTCCATGATACCGCTGATCAACAGCTCTTTGAGCCAGTTTGTGAGCCAGTCGGTGAGAAAATCCATAAGCTACCGCCCTTAAAACAGGCCGGACAGCAGAGGGATCAGCGTGGTGCCGATAACGATGATGCCGCCGCCCGCCATGAGCTGCTTCATGCCCTGGGACTTGGAGCCAGGGTTGTCCGAACCATAGCCCTCCAGCAGATTGACTACGCCCCACACGCCCAGGCCAGCGCCCAGCGCGATCACGAGTGTCTGTAAAGTGTTAATAGCAGATGCAAAAAAAGCCATATATGCCTCTCTTTCTCCGGGGTTTACCCGGCCATGAAAAAAGCCGCCATTTCCGGCGGCAGGTTACGACCTCGGGACACTTTGTCCCGAAGTTTGATTTATGCAAAGGCGTCTGGATCGTCGATGTCGTCATAGTTGAGGATGTCCTCGTCCTCGTCTGTGAGCACATCGTCCGGCACAGCCACCTCATACATCTCACACGCTTCGTTAAGCCCGGGCCGCCTGCGGCGGTTTATGAGCTTGTCGAGGTCAAAAGCGTTTTTCTGTTTATCGGCTTCCGCCGTGTATTTGTAGTTCGGGTGCTTTTTCAAGTCATACTTGGGGGAGAAAAACGGGGGCAATCCCCGAAGCTGCAAAATGCACTTATCCCCCGGCATGGTTGCCAGTTCGCTGGGTGTCATAAGCTCCCGGCCCAGACGCTGGTTATTTTGACTGTAGCTTTCCGACTGCCCGCGGGAGCGGCTGTCGGTCTGCATGGTAATCGTGGCCTTGCCCAGCCAGTTCTCAGAAATTTCCTTGATTGTGCTGGCCTCCCGGCCACCCAAAAACACCACGCTGTCCATGTTGCCTAAAATCGTCTCCGCGTGTTTGTCGTAAATCGCCTTGCATTGAGCCAACTGCTGGTAGAGCAGGCACAGACTCACCTCGCGGGAACGGATGACCGCCACCAGCTTTTCAAGCTGGGGCACCTGTCCGGTGTTGGCCGCCTCGTCCCACAGCACCCGCACATGATGGGGCAGGCGGCCCCCGTGAACATTGTCGGCCCGCTCGCATAAGAGATTGAACATCTGCGAAAAGGCCAGGGCCACCAAAAAGTTGTAGGTCTGCGTGGTGTCTGAAATGATAAAGAACACCGCCGTTTTCCGATCCCCGATGCGGTCAAGCTCCAGCTCGTCATAGCTCATGATCTCCCGGAGCTGGGGGATGTCAAAGGGGGCCAGACGTGCGCCGCAGGAAATAAGGATCGACTTTGCCGTTTTGCCGCTGGCCAGCTTGTATTTTTTATACTGCTTGACCGCGAAACAGTCCGGCTTGCGCTTTTCCAGCCCGGCGAACATATAGTCCACCGCGTTCATAAAGTTTTCGTCATCCTCTTTGACCTCCATGCCGGAAATCATATCCACCAGCGTATTCATGTTCCGATCCTCGGCGGGGCCCTCGAAAATGATATAGGCGATCAAAGCACAGTAAAGCAGCGTCTCTGATTTTGTCCAGAACGGATCACCCTCCTTGCCCTCGCCCTTTGTATTGCTGATCAGGGCATCCACAAATTTGAGGATGTCGGCCTCGTTGCGGATATAGGCCAGCGGGTTATAGTGCATGGACTTGGAAAATTCAATGCTGTTGAACACCTTGATCCGATAGCCCCGCCTTTGCAGAAAAGCGCCTACCTGAGACAAAACGCCCCCTTTCGGATCGACACAGACATAGCTGCACCCGCCGTTTTTATCCGCGCTGGCCTGCAATATCTGCGGAGTAAGCCAAAATCTTGTTTTTCCCGAGCCGGATGAGCCGATCACACAGCAGTTTAGATTGCGGGCGTTTGCCGGATTTTTGGGCCGGGTATTCATGGTAAGAAACTCCGTCCCGGTCAGAATGATGTTATTTTCAAACTTTGGATCGATAAAGGGCTTGATGTCCTTTTCCGTTCCCCACCGGGCGGAGCCGTATTCCGCATCCCGCCTGTACTTTTTCGCGTTCCTGCTTTTCATGTAGATCAGCAGGCGAAACGCCGCAGCACCCACGATGCCGATCAGCCAGTCAAAGGGATTGAGCCCCGGCGCGAAGTCTGCAAAGGCCGGGCCAATGGTCTGGCCCAGCCCGATGAGCTTGTGAGCAAAGTCCGTCCCAACCGCCAGCCGGTAGGCCGTCCCCAGCTTTAAGCAGGCCCACAGGATAAACAGATACGGGATATTGGGTATTAGATATTTCTTGATCTTATCTGTCCTCATGGGCCGCCTCCTTTGCCCGCTCTTTCTTGCGGGGCTTTTCTTTTGCAAGCTGATCCGCCGCCTGTTTAAGCTGTTCCCGGATAGGGACACGGCGGGATTTTGACTTGTTCAGCACTTTCCGGGAGTATTCAGAAAAGCAGGCGGTGATTGCATCCGCCTGCCCAGCTTTGAAAAACAACAGATATTTGTCCGGCCCGGTCTTATAAAAGGCATAGTCCACCTTCCATTTCCGGGCCACCCGGTCAAAGGACTTGGTGTCCCCGGAAAGCTCAATGCTGTTTGTGGCCGCACCGTGGCCCATGAGCTTTTTCACACTCTGTTTGCCGTGTGGCGTCTGGTTTTCCCGGTGGGCTTTCTGGATTTTCCGGCCTACGGCCCCCAGCGCATAAGCCAGCCCCCGGGCCGTCAGCTTGCTGGCCCGGACAGAGAGGGCTATGGTACGCTGGGAAATATCTTCATTGAGCAGTTAAACCGCCTCCTTTCCAGCGGCACCTCGGGACACTTTGTCTCGAAGTGCCGCTATCGTTCCTCACGCTCCTTTTTAGAAATCTGCCTATGGCCCTCCAGCGAGGAGCTATCAATAATTTCCTTGTAGGCGGCTATCTGCTCCCGGATCGAGAGCTTCGGGAAAGAAAGAACCTTGTGCTCCGGGGGAATGTCCTGGGGGCCGTGGTAGTATTCCTTAAAGTCTCCGCTGGTCTGTACCACATAGCCGCCCGGGGCAAAGTGGCCGCCCTCGTTGATGGACACATCCCGCCCGTATGCCTCATAGTCGAAATAATCTTTCAATTCAGCCGGGATTGCCAGATCTTCCATAAAGTAACGGCCCAAGTCCTCCTCGCCCTCAATATCCGGATAAAACTCAAAGCAATCCAGATTTTGCGTAAGGTTGATTAAGTCGGCTACGCTGGATGTATGAGAGCCGCCGTCAATAACCGCCTCGAATTTTTCCAGTTCTCCCTGGTCAAGCTCGGAGAGCAGACAGGCCAGATGGTTGAGCTCGTCCAGATTTTCGTACTCGCCCAGATAGTCATAAAGCCCCAACACATCGCCGTCAAAGCTGGTAATAAAAAATTCCTCGTACCGTATACCGTCCACGCAGATGTCTTTCAGCAGCGCCTGCACCTCCTGGGGAGTGGTGGGGAATTTCAATGTTTTCCCCACCAGCTCGCCCTCGTTGTATTTCCCCAGGTTTGTGATGTACGCCTCGAACAGGGACGCCATATCAGCGGCGGCCCTGGCCCTTGACGGTCAAAATGCCCTCAAGGGTAGTGGCGGTGATCCCCAGCCGCTGGGCCACGGCAATATCATTTTTCATGGCCTCGGTCATGGAATGGCCGCATACCACCAGCACATGGGAGCGGCGGAGCAGGTCACGGGACATATCAATCCCGCTTTTGTGTTCCTCGGGAACCGCGTCATTGAGAAACAAAGGCAGATACAGAGTAGGGCAGATCGGCGAAAAGCCCGCCTCATACACCGCCCGGCAGTACCGGGCGGCCTGTTCCGCATTTTCGCTGTCACCGCCCAGCCATGCGGCGGTGATATAAGCAAGGGGACGTTTCATAGTCAATACCTCCGATATTTTAATAAGAAACTTCAGCCCAATCCCCCCGCCCTTTCCCATTCATGGGAAAGGGGGCGGCTCTGGAGGATATATGCCCCCGCCGCGCCGCTGGAAATAGCACAGCCGGGGCAGACCGTCAAGGGCAAGCCGCCGCAAAGCGGCGGTGCTATGCACCCTTGACGGCCCACTCCCGGCTGTACTTTCTAACAGGCGGCGACGGGGGATATATCACCACAGAGCCATCCAGACGAGGGGCGGAGCCCCTCGGGACAAAATGTCTCGAAGTGTGGACAGGTTACTTGTCTTTTTCTTTCTTTTTGGGAGCCTTTGCAAGCTCGGGCGGCTGTTTCTCTTTCCAGTCGTCCAGCAGAGCCATGATCTGCTCCTTCATTTTGGCAGGAGTGACCTCCTTGCCGAAATACTTTTCCAGTTCAGCAGTAGAAATAATCACACCACGATCCTCCTTTTTCTTTTCGCTTAAAATGCCGTCAATCACATCACCGTTGAGCTTGCCCTCCTTGTCCAGCTCCCGGAGCCGCTTCGCCTGGGCCAGAGAGGGGGAGGACTGCTCTCCGTCAATGGAAACGGCAATCAACCTCTGATTTTTGGGCTTGATGTAGGAAATCTCCACCGCGGGCATAAAGCCCAGGCCCTTTCCGTCCACCTTGTTCAGCAGTTCGGGCACAAGGGAATTGAGCCGGATATACCGCATGACCTTTTTATAGTTCATGCCATTGTTTTCTCCGACAATCTCAACCGAGCGTTTCCCCACATCACCAGCGGCCACACCGTCCAGGCGGCCTCCCTGATGCTTGATGGCCTCCACCTCCAAATCCAGCAGGCGGGCCAGTTCGCTGGGGAGGGGCTCCCCGCGCTGTTTGTTGCTGTTTTTCATTTCCCGGACAGCCTCAATGTCCGTCATGTTACGGACAATACAAGGCATTTCATCCAGGCCAGCCAGGGCGCTGCCGTGGTGGCGGCGGTGGCCCGCGATAATTTCATAGCCCTGGCCGTCCTTTTCCGGGCGGACGGTAGCAGGTGTCATAACGCCATGCTCCTTGATCGTCCCCACCAGTTCGGCCATCTTGTCATCGTCCTTGACCTGGAACGGATGATCCCGGAATGTATGGAACGCATGAAGCTCGGAAAGTTTCAGATAGACCAGCTTGCCCTCATCAATGGGACGGGGCGGCGGTGCCGGCTCCGGCTGGGCAGGCCCGGCCTGTTCCAATGGAGCGGACTCCTTAACAGGAGGTTCCTTTTTCGCCGCTTTGGGCTTTTTTGCCTTATCCCCACTTCGGGACACTTTGTCTCGTTGTGACGGCTGGGCCTCGCCGGGGGCCGCCTTATCCGCCTTGGGTGGGCGGCCCTTGCGGGGCCCGGACGTTTTAGACTCTTTTTTATCTCCGGGTGTGGCCTGCTCCGCTTTTTCAGTTTTGGGAGGACGGCCCCGGCGCGGCTTTTGAGGTTCCTCACCACCAGCGGGAGGACGCTCCGCCGCAGGAGCCTCAGACTCCTTGACAGGGGGATCTCCCTCTTTTTCAATTTCAGCCCTGGCCGCCTGCCGCCTTTCCGCCATGAGCTTATCAATCTGATCGGCGGATATAGTCACATCACCGAGCTCCGGCTGGGCGGGCCCGGCCTGTTCCTGTGCGGGGACAGGTTCAGCGGCAAGATCGGGAGCAGGAGCCGGATCTGCCGCAACGGGCTCGGGAGCCTCCGGGATTTTCTGTTCCCCGGTTCCCGTGTTCAACTTTTCATCTGCCATTCACTAACCTCCTTTTCGTGAAAGTTGCACAATTTTTGAGACTAAATTTCTGTAATTATTTTTTCGCCCTCCTTCCGTCTATCCACGCAAAAAGGCCGCCCGAAGTCTCAGCCGGGCGGCCTTTTGCGTAATGTGATAGATCAAATATTATTTTTTAGAGTTGGTAGGCTTTGAAAAGCCTTGTATTTACAGCGTTCCTAATAAGAAACAATCATATGCTTGCTCTTCTGTTACTACCCCGGAAAGGAAGGGAGGGGAAAAGAACCGATGTAACAAAATTTGAAATAGTATGGTGGAAGGCTCAAAGCCTCCGACGGATTGACAGCAGCAATATGACCAGTAACTTGAAGCTGACAGACCGGATGGAGGGATTCTTTGGGCCGAAGGAAAAAGCTAATCAATAACACCACTATACCACAACATCAGATTGAGGCGATAGCTCGCTGCATTTTGCCTGATATTTTGGCTTTCTATGATAGCGAGGAGGGGCAGAGAGAATTCAAATTATGGACAACCCAAGGGAAAGAGATAGCTGAACAAGAAAAGGTAAAGTAGACCTGTTAAAAGGCGGTGTGCTAATAATAAATATCACACCGCCTTTCCATCTGATTTGTAATATGCGCTATACGTTTGATTGTATCCACATAGTGAGCTTATTATATAATTGAGTTTCATGGAATTCGTTATTAGAATAGCCCATTAACAAATATCCAAATATAGTATCTGGATTATATTGATTGGCAGACAATGATGCAAAGCATTTTGTCATAGCAATTCCGAGGATGTCGAACACATCATGTCCGTTGCATAAATCATGTGGACAATATGCTCTCATGAACTCATTTGCTTGACCTTCTAGAATTTCTTCTGCCACAGAAACACTGGTTCCGATCGATGTTGTCCTTTGAGTAATTTTCCTTATGAGTTTCTTGGAATCAGGAACAAGTGTGTTTCTATCAATAAAGTCTTTGCATTCAAAACCATCGAAACGCAAATTGTAGCGATTAGATAATGAGACCATCCGTAGTGCGCCTATACAAGAGCCTGCATTTAATATGCGATCTCGAGGACTTTCTCCAACTTTTAGTTTATTCTCATCACCATGGATATTCAAAAATTTTTCTAACGACACAGAATTGAATAACATCATTTCGATATCGTTACTGTCAGTAAAGAATAGTTGATCATTTTCTGTAATGCCATCCTGTAAAAGGACATGAAAATCTTTGTCTATAATTCCTAAAATGTTTTTGAATCCCTCCTTTTGGGCCAATAGAATAGTCTTATGTACTCGTTCCCAGCCACTAACTGGGCGGAAACGAATGCTAGACTGGCTACCCATTAGTACAGTGAAAAAAGTTTTATCTGTTTGTCCCTCAACCAAGATATAGCTTTCGTGACAATCCTGATACATCATTTTTGCTTCAGCAAGTATTGTATATTCGTCTATATATTTTTGCATAACATTCACCTTATTCAGACAAGGATACCGTCAAATCCCATTTATCATGAATAATTTGTGGTGAATGAGTTGCTAGAACTGCGGAAAATTTTGTTGCGTCAATAATTTGCAATAATTCATCAACATAATCAAGTTGCCACTTAATATGCAAGGATAGTTCAGGCTCGTCAATTAAAATCAAGGTGTTTTCTGATGTATTAAAAATAAGATCATAAAACATAACCAATTCATGCTGTTCGCCAGAAGACAAACTCTGCGGCAAAATGGTAGAATCAGAGTATGTTGTTATGAATCGGAACCCATAATCTTTGTTAAATACAATTCTTTTATTGTTGAAATTTCTATCAATAAGATTGCGGAAAAGATTAATGGAAGAAGATAAACTGGACAACGCATTTAATTTTTCTTCTGTGTCGATTGCATATAATGAAAGGTTTTGTCGATTGCTTTCGGTAATTGCATCCACCAAATCATGAATTCCGATATCGTCTTGTTCTTCTTCCAAAATTCCAGTATCAACAAATTCTCTACGTTTTGACTCGAGTTCTACCATCTTATTTTTTATTTCATCGACAGTCAGCGGTGAACTTTGTTTTATAGCACGTAGCGGAAATGTTCTATCCTTTGCTTGTGAGAGTTGCGCATACTGTTGAATCGTATCACGGATTTTTTGAGACAGATCTTTAGCGATAAGATTTACGCGGCGTTCTATCTTTATATTATCTTCCCCATATTGACGCTCAACACGCTTTGCTACCGTTAACCTGTCGGCCGCAATCAAACGAACATCCATAGAATCCAGAATCTCTTGGACGGGTTGTGGAATATCATCTTCAAGATATTCTCTACTATATCGCCTAAATATACTGGCTCCATATTCAGCGATAACTTCTTCCAAATTAAGATTTGTGTCATGCCTTCTATCATACCACGTAGATTCGTTTAGGCGTTCTAGAAATGGGAATGGACGAGATCCTCTTAAAAATCTTTTAACTATATCTTGATATTCATCAGTATTTTCAAAGGAGTCAAAAACAGTTTCTTCTCCATTCGAAACAATCGAGTATGCAAGATATGTGATTCCTGTTGTCCGTTGTTTTTCTGAATCCAAATAAATTTTCTTGCGCTCAATCCCAAGAATATCTCCAGTCGAAAAGAAAAAACTTACAGCCTGAAGATCAGTGGATTTAATAGTATCCATTTTCTTATTAAATACGGCATTAATAGTTTGCAACATTGTAGTCTTACCACAACCATTTAAGCCATGAAGAATTGTAACCGTATTATGGAAATCAATAGAATAATCAAAATATCCAAACAATTTTTTAAACTCTACTCTTGCTAATTTCATTGCGATACTCCTTTCGCCTACTCTCTTTTTAATTATTGTACCCTTTCAGAGAAATAGCAGCAATATTTTTTTGTGAATTCTCTACGCTTAGTTGTCGAAAAAAACAAATAATCCGAACCCATCACCGATTGGAAATAGGTTCGGATTATATTGGTTTGGTGCGGGAAACAGGACTTGAACCTGCATGAAGGAACCTTCATACGGACCTGAACCGTACGCGTCTGCCAATTCCGCCATTCCCGCAAAAACAAATTACCCTCTGGAATCCAGAGGGTAATGGTGCGGTAGATGGGACTTGAACCCATACGCTCGTCGCACACGCCCCTCAAACGTGCCTGTCTGCCTATTCCAGCACTACCGCAAATCCATATTTATTTTGCCGCATTTTACCGGATTCCCGTCACGCGACATTAGTTATTATAGCCGTGCAGGGCTGGATTGTCAACAGAAAATTTCATAGCCGGACAGATTCTTTTGACCCAAGCAGAGCAGACTCTCCCCAGAAAAAGATTCAAAAGGAGAGTCTGCTCCGTCTTTCGTTTTAGGCACTTTTTAAAGACTACGGGGAGCGAGGCCCACCTTGCGGTACACTTTTCCCAGGGTACGACAGGCAGTCTTTCCAGCCTGCTGCGCGCCCTTTTCGATGACTTCGCTCAGGTATGCCTTGTCAGACATATACTGCGCATAACGCTGCTGAAGCGGCTCGAGCACCGCCACGACCGCATCGCTGACCGCGCCCTTGAGATCGCCGTATCCCTTTCCCTCAAAGCGGCGCAGCGCATCCTCCATGTTCTCGCCGCTGCAGGCGCAGTAAATGGAAAGGAGGTTGGAAACGCCGGGCTTTTCCTCCGGATCAAAGCGGATCGTGCCGTCAGAGTCGGTCACAGCCCGCTTGACCTTGCGGACCACTGCGTCGATGGGATCGAGCAGGGCGATATAGGCGTTTTCGTTTTCGTCGGACTTGGACATCTTCACCGTCGGATCCTGCAGGCTCATGATGCGGGCGCCGACTTTGGGGATGTAGGGCTCAGGGATCGTGAAGACGTCCCCGTAAATGTTGTTGAAGCGCAAAGCGATGTCGCGGGCGATCTCAAGATGCTGCTTCTGATCGGCGCCGACCGGCACCAGGTTGCTCTGGTAAAGGAGGATGTCTCCGGCCATCAGCACGGGATAGGTGAACAGGCCCGAATTGATGTTGTCCGCGTGGCGAGCGCTCTTTTCCTTGAACTGCGTCATACGGTTGAGCTCGCCCATATAGGTGAAGCAGTTGAGCACCCAGTTCAGCTCGGCGTGGGCGCTGACATGAGACTGCATAAAGAGTGTAGAGCGCTCAGGGCTCAGGCCGCAGGCCATCAGAAGGGCCAGCGTTTCCACCGTGCGGCGGCGCAGCTTGGCAGGATCCTGCCGGACGGTGATGGCATGAAGATCCACCACGCAGTAATAGCAGTGATACTGCTCCTCCAGGGCGACAAAATTGCGCAGCGCGCCGATATAATTGCCCAGCGTCAGGTTGCCCGAAGGCTGAATGCCGCTGAAAATGACCTGCTTTTCCGTTTGATTTTCCATCGTGATCCCTTCTTCCTGAAATTTCAATCCCTGTTGGGTAGTGATCTTATCTTTCCGTTTGTTTTTCTAGCTGCGCCAGCCGCCGATCGCATGAAGCACTGCTTCCTCCATAGCGTCCTTTTCGCAGCTTTCGCGATGGCGCACAGGCATGGCCTTCAGCGCGCAGACCGGCGCGGGAATGCACTTTTCCGCAGAGCAGCCGGCGATTTTGGCGTGAGCCCGGGCAAGGGCATCCACCATTTCAAAGCTCTCTTCGGGGATCTCCTCTTCCGGCGCCGCAGCGCGCAGCACATCCGCGGGAAACTTATAGGGGCTTGCGGTGGAAAGAACGATCCGGAAAGGATCGCCATCCTTCGCCTTCTTTTCACAGACAGCCTGCGCAACGGCGGTATGGGTGTCGATCAAATAGCGCTCCTTTTCATACACGCTTTGGATCGCAGCGGCTCCCTCCTGTTCCGTGCACCAGCCGCCGGCAAAATCGCGGGCGACCGCTTGGCGCAGCTCTTCGCCGATCTCGTAACGGCCGGTCTTCTGAAGGGATTCCATCCAAGCGCGCACCTTCTGATCGTCGCGGCCCGAGATCTCAAACAGAAGCCGTTCGAGATTGGAGGAAATGAGGATATCCATCGACGGGGAGGAAGTCTTGTGGAAGGCACGGTTGCGGTCATAGATGCCCGTTTCAAAAAAATCCGCAAGAACGTTGTTGCTGTTGGAGGCACAGATCAGCCTGGCGACGGGCAGGCCCATCCGCTTTGCATAATATCCGGCCAGAATATCGCCGAAGTTGCCTGTCGGCACCACAAAATCGACTTTAACCCCCGGGGCAATCGTCCCCTTCTCCACCTCCTGGGCATAGGCCCAGAAATAGTAGGCGATCTGCGGCACCAGCCGGCCCCAGTTGATGGAGTTTGCACTGGAAAGCTTATAGCCCATCTGATCGAGCTTTTGAGCGAAGGCATCGTCGGAAAAGATGCGCTTGACGCCGCTTTGGGCATCGTCGAAATTGCCGCGCACAGCGCACACAGCGACGTTTTTCCCCTCCTGAGTGACCATCTGGAGCTTCTGCATGCTGGAAACGCCATCTTCCGGATAAAAGACCATAATGAAGGTTCCCGGCACGTCCTTAAAGCCCTCCAGAGCAGCCTTGCCGGTGTCGCCGCTGGTCGCCACCAGAATGAGCACCTGCCGGGACTCTCCCGTCTTGCGGATCGAGGCGGACATCAGCCGCGGCAGCATTTGGAGCGCTACGTCCTTGAAGGCAAGGGTCGGCCCATGATAAAGCTCTAGCACCGCCTCCCGATCCGTGAGCGTATGGGTGGGCGCCACTTTGGGGTTGTCAAAAGAAGCATAGGCTTCCCGGGTCATGACGTCCAGCTCCTGCGCGGTAAAGTCCGTCAGATAAGCGCCCATGATCCGGGCGGAACAGGCAGCGTATCCTCCCGGAGCTTTTGCAAAAGCGCAGATCTCTTCCAGCGAAATTTGCGGAAAGCTCTCCGGAACAAACAGGCCGCCCTCCGGGGACAGGCCCTGCACGATGGCCTCCGCAGCGCTGACGCGGCAGGCTGCGTTGCGGGTGCTCAAATATTTCATGGCGTAGATTCCTCCTCATGCCAAAGGTCCTGTTGCTCAATCGTTTCATTATATACGCTTTGCCGCTTCGTTGTAAAGCCCTGCCTTCCCTTTTGGAGGAAAGGAAAGCCGGGCTCTCCGCTGCGGAACAGGACCGCCTTCTCTTTCCTGTTTCTTTATGGTGCGGTCGCTGAAAACAGGCTGGCGGCTCGTCTCCCGGACCTTTTAACCTTCAACTACCGCCCGGCGGCGTCTTTGAGGATTTTTACATTCTTCCTGCGTACCGGCACAAAAGAATCGCGCGGCGGCTTGCAGACTTTGCCTGTCGTGAAAGCGGCGTTTTCTCTTCAACAGTTGGCTGGGCCCCCTGGACGAAGCGCTCTATCGTGCCATTGGCTTCCGGCTTCCTCCTGGAACCTTCCTGGCCTACGAAGTGAAAGAATCAGAAAGCTGATCTTCGCTGTCAATGTGAAAACAACATGCGACAATCATAAAAAAGCTCCCTAAGGGAGCTTTTTTATGATCGTTCAGGCCAGGTACTGCTCGAGAAACGCGGGAGCAGGTTCGCCCTTGCTGTTAATGCTGATGGTGACGTTGACGTTGAACTTGATGGAGAACTGCTCGACCTGCTTGAAGAAATCTTCGAGTTCGTCCAAATCCGTCCGGACAGTTTTGAGGAAGCCGTCGATGTAAAGAGCCTCGAGATCAAAATCCTGCGCGGCAATACCGCTGATAAAGCCGAGGAACATCTTGGGGCTGTCAATTTCGTATTCAGAAGCGTCTACGAAACGGATCTGGTGCTTGATATCACGGGTATAGGACTTGTCGTCGTCAATGTAAACGATGGTGCCCTTTGCGGTGTTGATGAGCGCGTTGGCTTCATCAATGATGCGCTTGGTCTTTCCTGCGCCTTTTTCACCAAAAATAACACGAAGCATGAGCATCACTCCTTCTCTGTTCTCCGGGCCGTCAGCTTCAGCCCGGTCTTTATGCTTATTATAGTACAAAGCGTCCGGCAATACTAGTGCCGAAATCAGATTCCCGGCGGGAAAACCTTTCCGAAAGACTATCGGCACAGCGATCTCTCTGCGCCACAGCCATAAAAAGTTTTTCTTTTATCCGATAAGGATCTCCCGCATCGCGCCGGCAAGATACAAAGAGCCCGCCACCACGATCAACGGCTGCAATTCAAAATGATCGACGCTGTATTTGAGCGCCGCCTCATAGGCGTGTCCGTAAGCGTCGGCCATATGGGTCTCGACACCGCCGATCCTTTCTGCGATGGCCACCAGTTCTTCGGGCGGCCGGCTGCGCTCGTTGACCGCCGTTGCGATGACGTAATTGGCCCGGCGGCAGAAAATGCGCAGGATCTCCTCGGCGTCCTTATCCTTCATGATGGAGGTAATCAGGATCACGAACCGGTTGGGAAAAAACTGATCGAGTCCTTCCACCAGCGCCCGGGCGGCATGGGGATTGTGCGCCCCGTCAAGAAGAATGTCGGGATCCCAGTCAAAATATTCCATGCGGGCCGGCCAATGGGTCCGCTCGATCCCGCTTTCGATCGCCCGGTCATCGAGCCGGAGCGCACGGGCAGCCAGAAGCGCGGCGGCGGCGTTGGTCATCTGGTGTGCGCCAAGCATGGAGGTAAAGAGCTGATAACGGCAATTGTCCGCCGTAGTAATGCAGAACCATTGTCCCATGGGAGAATAGCTGCGCTGCTCAACGAGACAGCTGTCAGCCCGGATCAGCTGCGCATGCCGATCCATGCAAACGTCCTGAATGATCTCCATTACTTCCATGCGCTGCGGATGAGAAATAACGACCTGTCCTTCCTTGATGATGCCGCATTTTTCTGCCGCGATCTCTTCATAGGTGCTGCCGAGCAGCGCCGTATGGTCCAGATCGATGGCGGTGAGAACAGCCACCTCGGCATCCACAACATTAGTCGAATCCTTGCGTCCGCCAAGGCCAGTCTCAAGCACCGCGTATTCCACGCCGCAGGAGGCATAGATGCAAAAGGCAGTTGCGGTCATCCGGTCGAAGCCGGTCAGCGCCACGCCGGCGGCTTCCTCCGCTTCGGCGACCCGGCGGCTCTCCTGCTCAATGGCCTCGTTGCTGACGGGCTCGCCGTCGATGCGGATGCGTTCATTGCACACCGAAAGGGCCGGCGAGGTGTAAAGCCCCGTGCGGAAGCCCGCCGCCGTCAGGATCGAAGCGATGTAGGCCGAAGTGGAACCTTTGCCGTTAGTTCCCGCCACGTGGACGGAGCGGAAGGCCCGCTGGGGATTTCCCAGCAGGTCCAGCACCGCTTCAAAATCGGAAAGTTCCCGTTTCTGCGCGCCGCGCCCGCAGAAATACTGCGCATAGTCAAATCCAATCATCTATTTTTTCAAAAGGCTCTCCAGCCGCTGTTCGATCTTTGCAAGCAGTTCTTCGTTGCGCGCAAGGGTTGCCCGCACATCCTCGATGACTTTGGCGGGCGCCTTGCCGACAAAGCCGGCGTTGCCCAGCTTGGCATTGGCGCGGGCGATCTCTCCTTCCGCCGCCTTCTTCTCCTTCTGAAGGCGCTCGATCTCTTTTTCGATGTTGACCAGATCCTCCAGAGGCATGTACGCTTCGCCCACAGCCGCCATGACGGAAACCGCGTCGGCGGGGATCCCCGCCTTGTCGCTCTGGACCCTGACGGATTCCGCGAAGGCCAGCTTCTGCAGGTACGCAGTGGTCGCCTCAAAGACCGGAGCCTTTTCAGGAGCTGTAACGATGGTCATGTGGGTGCGCTTGGAGGGCGCGACGTTCATCTCGGCGCGGATATTTCGAACGCCCTGGATCAGCTCCATCACCTCATTCATTGCGGCAGATTCTGCCGCAAAGTCAAAGCGTTCCTCCGCCACAGGCCAGGCGGAAAGCATGATCGTCTCCTCGTGACCGGGCAGATGGGTGTAGATCTCCTCGGTGACGAAGGGCATGAAGGGATGCAAGAGCTTCAGGGTGTTGGTCAGCACATGGACCAGCACGGCCTGAGCGCCTTCCTTCTCGGCGGCGTTTTCACCGTAGAGCCGGGGCTTGGCCATCTCGATATACCAGTCGCAGAATTCGCTCCAGATGAAGTCATAAAGCTTCTGTGCGGCAAGGCTGAGTTCGTAGCCCTCCAGATAAGCGGTCACCTCGCGGATGGCTTCGTTGAGCCGGGTCATGATCCAGCGGTCGGCCACGTCCATGGTGATCTCGTCAACGGACTTGACAGGGCCGTCGCCCACGTTCATCAGCACGAAGCGGGAGGCGTTCCAGATCTTGTTGGCAAAATTGCGGCAGGACTCCACCTTGGCGGGGAGATAGCGCATGTCGTTGCCTGCGGAGGTTCCCATGGTCAGGGAGAAGCGCAGGGAGTCCGCGCCGTACTGCTCGATCACCTTGAGCGGGTCGACGCCGTTGTTGAGGGACTTGGACATCTTTCTGCCCTGCTCGTCGCGGACGATGCCGTGGATGAACACGGTGTGGAAGGGAATGTCTCCCATCTGGGACAGGCCGAACATAATCATGCGGGCCACCCAGAAAAAGATGATGTCGTAGCCGGTGCAAAGGACGCTCGTTGGATAAAAATACTTGAGCTCCTCCGTCTGCTCAGGCCAGCCCAGCGTGGAGAAAGGCCACATGCCGGAGCTGAACCAGGTGTCAAGCACGTCCTCATCCTGATGGAAATGGGTGCAGCCGCACTTCGGGCAGGTCTTGGGCATCTCCTCTGCGACCACCAGCTCACCGCACTGCTCACAATAATAGGCGGGGATGCGGTGACCCCACCAGAGCTGGCGGGAAATGCACCAGTCACGGATGTTTTCCATCCAGTTGAAATAAATCTTGTCAAACCGCTCGGGCACGAAACGGATACGGCCGGAGCGGACCGCCTCGATAGCGGGCTTGGCCAGCGCCTTGGTGGAAACGAACCACTGCTTGGAGACGAGCGGCTCCACCGTATGGTGGCAGCGGTAGCAGGTGCCGACATTGTGCTTGTAGGGCTCGATCTTTTCCATGGCACCGATGGCCTGAAGATCCTCCACCAGCTTTTTGCGGCAATCCAGCGCCTCCATGCCGGCGTACTCGCCCGCGGCCTCGTTCATGGTGCCGTCGTCGGCGATCACGCGCAGGATGGGCAGGTCATGGCGCACGGCCACCTCAAAGTCGTTGGGGTCATGGGCGGGCGTGATCTTGACGCAGCCGGTGCCGAATTCCTTTTCGACGTACTCGTCAGCGACCACGGGGATGGGCTTATTGAGGATGGGCAGAATGACGTTCTTTCCCACCAGATGCGCATAACGCTCATCTTCAGGATGCACCGCCACGGCGGTATCGCCCAGCATGGTCTCGGGGCGGGTCGTCGCCACGACCAGGCCTTCTCCGCCGTCCTCAGCGCGGTAACGGATATGCCAGAGGTTGGAATCCTGCTCGGAATATTCCACCTCAGCGTCGGAAAGAGCGGTCTTGCAGCGGGGGCACCAGTTGATGATGCGGTCGCCGCGATAGATCAGGCCCCTCTCATACAGATCAATAAAGGCCTTCTTGACAGCTTTGGAGCAGCCCTCGTCCATGGTAAAGCGTTCCCGCTCCCAGTCGCAGGAGGAGCCCATTTTCTTGAGCTGACGGACGATGCGGCCACCGTATTCTTCTTTCCAGTCCCAGGCCCGTTCGAGGAAGCCCTCGCGACCCAGATCGTTTTTGGTCAGGCCCTCTTTGGCCATCTGTTCAACGATCTTGACCTCCGTAGCGATGGAGGCGTGGTCCGTGCCCGGCATCCACAACGCAGAGAAACCCTGCATCCGCTTGAAGCGAATGAGTACGTCCTGAATCGTATTGTCGAGGGCATGGCCCATATGAAGCTGCCCGGTGATGTTGGGCGGCGGAATCACGATGGTGAAGGGTTTTTTATCCGGGTCGGGAACGGCGTGGAAATATCCCCTTTTTTCCCAGGTCTCGTAAAGCCGGGATTCCACGCTTTGCGGGTCGTAGACCTTTTCCATTTCCTTGCTCATGGAAAGACACTCCTTTTTTATCAACACTGACATTTGACGAAAAAAATAAGCCTTTTCCCCTCTCTAAAAAGGGCGAAAAGACTTTTCCGCGGTACCACCTTACTTGAGCAAAAGGCACACACCTTTGCCCCACTCGTTGCGAATAACGGCGCTGCCCGGCCCATGCTATATCCGGCGAAGAGAAAAGCGGCCTGCGCCCCCCTTCCTTTTCTTTCCGGCTTTCACACAGACGGCTCCGGCACGACCTTCCGCGGCCTTTTGCTCCGGGATCCCTTTCAGCCTAAGAAGATCCCTCTCTTTGGAAAAGTCCGCGTACTCCTTGCCCTCAAAGCCTTTTGTATTTCTTCTATCTTAGACGAAAAAGCGCCGCCTGTCAACTTACGTCGAAAGAAAATCCTTGGATTCCCCGGCGTTCGGTTTTCCAGCACTTTGCTGAACGAAAAGCCCACGACTTTCCCTCTTTGTTTAGGCAAAAGAAAAGCACGACTTCCTTTTCTCCAACCGTGCTTTTTTGATAAAGCTTGTCAGTCCTTGCGGATATCCGCGCCCCTGGAAGCAGCTTTTGCGCCCTTGCGGTTTTCCAAAAAGGTGTGCAGATACTGCGCCGCCGCGATCACGGCCAGCAGCGCCGCTATCCCAAGAACCACCATATTCCAGGGATATATCTTTTCAAAGAAGTTGACCAGAAAAGTCAGGACCACGCCGGCATTGAAAAAGAAGGTGGCCAGCTTGCCCCAGATGCGGGCGTATACCACGACGTTTTTTTTATACAGCAGGCCTGCACCGCAGATCATTCCCAATTCTTTCACCAGCTCAAAAATCAGAAAGGCCGGATGCAGCATACCCGAAAAGGTCAGACAGCACAGCGCAGCAATGAGCATCAGCTTGTCCGCCAGCGGATCCATCAGCTTTCCGAAATCCGTCACCATATGATACTTCCGGGCGATATAGCCGTCGAGCACGTCCGTCAGAAATGCAACGACAAAAACGATGACAGCCGCCACATAATTCGCCGGCACGGCAAACAGATACACAAACACGCCAATGAGCACAAAACGAATCAGCGTCAGGATATTCGGCACATTCCAGGTGATCTTCATTCCACTACCTCTTCTTCCAACTCTTCTGCTTGAGTTTAAATCAGTTCTATTTATTTAATTATACTCGATTACTGGAAAAGTCTCAAGCAACCCTGTCAGAAAACATCCTTCCCGCCTCTGATCTGACAGGCACGCGGCTCCCAAAGCCTGTTTTTAGGCAAAATACAGGCCCGCGAAACTCCTGTCCGCGGGCCTGAAAAAGAAAATAGGTTTTTACAGCTGCTCAATCAGTCTGACATAAAAGGCCGCGCAATCCGCCGCCTTTTCGATGGGAATGCGCTCGTTGGCGGCATGAATCAGCCCTCTCTCTTCCTTCGTCAGCCTCAGAGGAGAAAACCGCATGACGTTGTCGCAGATGGCGCAATAATGCCGCGAATCACTGCAGGCAAGCATCACGTAGGGCGAAACGACCGCGTCCGGATAAACCGACCGGATCGCCCGCGAAACCTTTTTCCAGGGCTCCGAAGAGGTGTCCGCATAAGGGGTCGGCTCGCTTCCCTGAAGGACGCGGATGGAAACCTGATCCCCGGCGTATTTCTGGCAGTGCGCCTTGAGGGAGGCAATGCTGTCTGCGCCGGAAATGCGGCAGTTGACCGTGGCTGTGGCCTTCGCCGGAAGAACGTTTGGCGCATTGCTGCCCGCCGTCATGGTGAAGGCGGTCGTCGTCCGGCACATGGCGTTCATTTCTCCGCCCATGGCGGAAAAGACCCTTTTCAAAAGAGGCTCAAAAAGCCACTGATTGGCAAAAAGGATCCGGTAGCCAAAGGGCGCCCGCCGGCCAAGGATATCGAACATCTCTTTGGTCGGCTTCGGGAAGGAAGCCTTCATGGGATGGGCTTCAACGGCGGCGATGGCCGAAGCGATCACGCCGACCGCCGTATGCTTCGGCGGCGTGGAGGCATGTCCGCCCTTGCTGGCAGCGCGAAACTCCAGATTGCAAAGTCCCTTCTCTCCCGCGCCAATCAGCGCGCAGGGTTCCGTGACGCCCGGGAAAACGTTGTTGACCACGGCCCCGCCCTCGTCGAGCACCAAAGCGGGCCGGACGTTGCGGCGTTTAAGTTCTCCGACCAGCGCGGGCGCATCCAGAGAAGAGCTTTCCTCATCGCCGCCGAAGCAGAAATAAATGTCGTTTTCCGGAACGAAACCGTTGTTCAGAAGGTATTCCGCGCCTTCCATCACGCCGCAGAGGGTGATCTTGGTATCGATCGAGCCGCGTCCCCAAAGGACGCCGTCTTCTATGATACCCGCAAAAGGAGGCTTATCCCAGTCCTCTTCCCGCACAGGCACCACGTCATAGTGGGCCATAAGCACGGCAGGCGAGGCGGAGGATCTGCCCGGCCAACAGTATAGCAGGCCGTTTCGCGCTACCCGGTCGAGGGTACAGGCGCCATGCACAAGAGGATAACGTTCCCTGAGCAGCCTGCGGAAGGCTTCGAACTCTTCATCGTCCATCTGGGAAGGATCATAGCTGGAAACAGTCCTGCACCGGACCATGGCGGCAAGGTTTTCCGCAATGCGTTCCTCTTCCAGCCGCGGTCTTTCTCCGGCCGGGGCAGCTTCCTCCTTCGGACGGAACATCGCCGCCCGTGCCAGCAGCACCGCCAGCAGCATAACAAACGCACCGAGAATGATCCAACCAATCATGAACAGCCACACTCCTTTCACGGGCGGATATCATTTCCGATCCCCCGCCGTTTTTCAGTATATCCCTTCATTGATTTTTCGTCAATCGGCAGGCGCCTTTCCTTTTACTGTGCCTGCTGGCGCATCTTTTTCAGGATACGGCTTTCCAACCGGCTGACCTGCACCTGCGAAACGCCCAGCTGCGCCGCGATCTGACTTTGAGTCTGATCCTTGAAATAGCGCAGAAAAATGATCTGCCGTTCCCTCGGTTCCAGCTGCTGCAGCAGCTCCTTGAGCAGGATTCGGTCAATGATTCCGCCGGTCTCCTCTTCCCCTGCAATGCGGTCGATCAGCGCCGCCCCCTCCTCTTCATAGATCGGCTCGTTTAAAGAAACGCAGGAGCGTGCGGCATCCCGGGCAAAAATCACTTCTTCAGCAGAGACGCCGACGGCCTCAGCCACCTCTGAAATCGCCGGATCCCGCCCAAGCGAGCATTTGAGGTTCTCTTCCGCCGCTGCGGCTTTGGCCGCCAGCTCCTTGAGGGAACGGCTTACCTTGACCATGCCGTCATCGCGCAAAAAGCGTTTGATTTCCCCAGCGATCATCGGCACGGCGTAAGTAGAAAACTGTACGTTATAACTGCCGTTAAAATTGCGAATTGCTTTGACAAGGCCCATGCAGCCGATCTGAAACAAATCTTCAAACTCCACGCCCCGGCCAAGAAACTTCCGTACGATGGATTTGACCAGAGCTAGATTTTTTTCAACCAGTACCTCCTGCGCCTTTTCGTCCCCCTGCTGCGCCAGAAGAATCAGATGCATTGCCTCGTCTCGTTCGAGCACCGCGCTCATTTTGCGCGCCTTTTAAGGGTGGGGATCTTGGGTCGTTCCGGCTTTCGCCGCTTCCAGTTCTGAATCAGAGGCGCTTGTGGCCGGGCCCGCAGGGAAAAGGGCGCCAGTTCCCGCTCCCAGAACTCCCGGGGCGTCATCGCGTGCCTCCTTCCAGCCGTTTTTTCATCCGGACGGCCGTTCCCTTTCCCGGTGAAGAAATCACCTCTACCTGATCCATAAAGGCCTCCATCACTGTAAAGCCCATGCCGGAGCGCTCTTCGCCGGGAGCTGTGGTAAAAAACGGCTTTCGCGCTTCTTCCACGTTTTCAATCCCCCGTCCCTCGTCCGTTACTTCGATCAGAACCTCCTCTTTTTCCAGAGTAACCCGCAGCGATACATAACCGCCGCTGATTCCCCGGTAACCATGCACGATCGCGTTGGTGACTGCTTCCGACACCGCAGTTTTGATATCCGCCAGTTCTCCTACCGATGGGTCCAGCTGCGAAGCGAAAGCCCCGGCTGCCGCCCGGGCGAAGCTTTCGTTCTGCGACAGCGCCGCAAAGCGCACCGTCATGTCGTTGTGAATCATATTCTTTCCCTCCTCATCCGCGCCGCAGGACGGAAAACAGCCCCGCCATCCGCATAATGCGTTCAATCTCCGGCCTGGCCTTTTCCACTTTCAGCCAGCCGCCCCGCGAAGCCAGTGTCTTATACCTTCCCAGCAGCACTCCAATCCCAGAGCTGTCCATAAAGGTCAAGCCTGAAAGATCCATTGTCATCTGCCGGACAGAAGGATCGCGGATCGCATCTTCCAGCGTCTGGCGGACTTTCTGCGCCGTATGGTGATCCAGCTCTCCTTCAAGGCGGACAAGGATCATCTCTCCGCTGCGCCTGCACAGCACCTGCATAAAGCATAACCTCCTTTGTTTCAGCGCCCGCAGCTCAAAAACCCTGTATCAAAGGGCCTGTCCGCAGTACTCTGAAAAATTCCAAATCCTTCCTGTCGAATCCTTTTGCGAAAGAGCGCGTTGTTTGTCCTGTCGGGTCTTCCTGTGTCAGGCGGAAAACCGCGCAGGAAATCCCCGGAAGAAATTCCGTGTAGAACCGCTCCAGACGGGAAAAATAAGCAAAAACCTTTTCAATTTTTCTTGGAGGCGGCTCAAATGCGAAAGCAAGCGCAGGCAAAAACAAAAAAGAGACAGGAAATGCCTGTCTCTTCCGATCAGAAGGAAACCCGAGGCAAAAAGCGCCGCACCAAATGGATGATCTTTGGAGCGGCAAGCCTTTCGCTGGTTTTTTTGCTGTTTTTGACAGTGTGGGTGATGGGTGTCAGCGCCTGGAAGCAGTTTGACATATCGCTGATCCGGGAAGCAAGCCAGACCCTTTACCTTTACGACAAGGACGGAGAAGTAGTGGCCGGAGTTTTTGGCAGTGAGAATCGTACTTTCGTTCCGCTTTCTGAAATTCCGCAATACGTTCAGAACGCCTTTATCGCAGTGGAGGATGTGCGCTTTTACCAGCACGACGGCATCGACCTTCGCCGCATTTTGGGCGCAGTGATCGCGGATCTTCGCTCCGGCTCTCTCGACCAGGGCGCCAGTACGATCACCCAGCAGCTGATTAAGCTGAGCCATCTTTCCAGCGAAAAAACTTTCACCCGAAAAATTCAGGAGATCCTCCTGGCGGTACAGATGGAGCGGCAGTATGAAAAAGACGAGATCCTTGAAATGTACCTAAACTACGTCTATTTCGGCGCGGGCGCTTATGGGATCGAAGCCGCGGCAGAGCGGTATTTTGACAAATCCGTTTCAGAACTGACGCTCGCCGAAGGAGCGCTCCTCGCAGGCATTATCAAAGCGCCAAGCCGCTACGCCCCGCATCTGAATCTGAAAAATTCCATCGAGCGCCGGGATCTGATCCTCGGACTGATGAAAGATTATGAACTGATCTCTCAGGAAGAATATGATAAAGCAGTCCGGGCGCCGGTAAAAATCGCCGATGAAAAAAGCGGCCGGTATCCACACGGATACTATGTGGAACTGGCCATGGACGAGGCGCGGGAGATCCTCGGCGTTTCCCAGGAAGAGCTTCTTTCCGGCGGCTATCGGATCTACACTGCCCTGGACGCAGACCTTCAGCAATACTGCGAAGAGCTTTTTTCGGAGGATGCTCTCTTTCCCTCCCCGGCAGAGGACGGTGAACAGGTTGAATCAGCCATGGTCATCCTTGACGTTCAAACCGGCGGCATTCGTGCGCTGCTTGGCGGCCGGGAACACACGGTACTGCGCGGGCTTAACCGCGCCACGCAGATCCAGCGCCAACCCGGTTCGGTCATCAAACCCATTTTGGTCTATGCCCCGGCCCTTGACCGCTACGGCTACACCACCGCGTCGCTGTTTCTGGACGAGCCCACCGATTTCAATGGTTATTCGCCCAAGAATTTCGGCGATTCCTATCACGGCTGGGTCACGATGCGCGAGGCGATCTCCCGTTCTCTCAACGTGCCGGCCGTCAAGCTCCTGAACGATATCGGCGTTTTTTCCGGCAAAAATTTTGCCCAATCGGTAGGCATCTCCTTCGATGAGAAGGACATCAGCCTTTCCCTGGCTCTTGGCGGATTTACCCATGGCGTTTCTCCGCTGGAACTCTGCGGCGCTTATGCCGCCTTTGCCCGCGGAGGCACATACCGCAGCAGCGCCTGCGTCGAACGGATCACGGACAGTACCGGAACCGTCCTTTACGAACGGGCGGATGACTCCACCCGGGTGATGAGCGAGCAAAGCGCTTTTCTCCTGACCAGCATGCTGACCAGCTGCATCACAGAGGGCACCGGCCGCCGGCTGAACACCGGCATCCCGCTTGCAGGAAAGACCGGAACCACGGGCCTGTCAGAAACCGGCGGCAACAAGGACGCCTGGATGGCGGCCTATAACCCCGAATATGCCGCGGCGGTCTGGATGGGGTATGACAACAGCACTTCCGCCCATAGTCTTCCTTCGGATGCTACCGGCGGTACCTATCCGGCGGCTCTGCTGTCTCGGGTATTTTCCCATCTGTATCCCGACGCGGAAGCTGCTCCGGAGTTTTCGCAGCCTGACGGTATCAAGGCGGTGCGGCTGGACGCCTCGAGCCCGAAGCGGGAGAACCAGGTGCGCCTTGCCAATCCTCTTACCCCGCAGAAGCAGACCTACACGGAATATTTTATCGAGGGAACCGAGCCGGATGCGCAAAGCGATTACTGGTCCATTCCTCTGCCGCCGGGACAGATGCAGGTGCTATCAGCGGCAGATGGTCTTCCGGTGATCTCTTTTTCCCCACGGCAGCATTTCGTTCTTTACCAGCTTTATCGCCGGGAAGAGGGCGGAGCGGAAGCTCTGCTGCTTGGCGAATACCCGGGGGATACCGGCAAAATTTCCCACAAGGACGAAACGGCACAGTTTGGAAAAACCTATGAATACTATGTGGTACCGGTCCATCCAGAGCTGACGCTTGCCGGTGAGCATCTGACTGGACCGGAGACCGTCCATTGCCGTTACAGCCTTTCTTTTCCCTCGCCGCAGGGAGAATCGCAGGCCGTGGACAATCCCCTTTCCGAGCGGCTCGACGATTTGCTTTCCACCCCTGCGCCGACCGTCTCAGAAAAACCAGAGGAAACCGAAAAAGCAAATCCCCTTCCTTCTCCGACAGCCACCGTTTTTCCCTCCGGCGAGGAGGGCGAGACCACCTCTTCAAAAGAGCAGATTCGCTGGTTTTATTGATGCTTTTCGGACAGGAACGGATGCAAAAAGGACAGGGAGCGTTTCCTGTCCTTTTTTGATACCATCCTGTGCAACGTACCAGCAGGCCGGGCATGCGTTGGAAAAATTCCCTCCAGCCTGTTTTGTCCGCTTCCTGGAAAAGCCAGGGCAGCGTGTTTCCGTTTGCAGCCTTCAGTTGTTTCGTCCGGCAAACCAGGCGTTCATCCGGGGCATTTTCGGCTGGTTCTCCGTCTCTTCCGTGTTGCCGTTGGCATCCGCAAATACCCGGTATTCCGTTCCCTCGCGGAGAGTTGAAGTGCTGTAGTAATCGAGCAACACCGGCTGATCTCTGTCGCCATCAGCATAGAAGAGAACGATCTGATGGCCTTCTTCCGCCTGCTCGACGCTGCCAACCGTACCGTCGATGCGATAGATCTTGCCCTTGGAGTCGTTGGGATTACGCAACACCGTACGATACTCAAATATCTGCGCCTTGCGGGAATAAGCATCGATCTCCGGCGTGCGGAGGATCGAGCATGCTACGCTCGCCGTCCGCTCACCGATCGCGGCGGTAATGGTGTAGGTGTGTACTCCATAACCCGAAGAGAGGTCCGCCACAAAGGAGAACGAACCGCTGTCATCGCTTTTGACGCTGCCGGAGATCAGGCCGTCCACGCTGATCGTGGCGCCGGGCTCGCTAATACCCGAGATCATCTGCGTATCATTTTCCGTCGAGGAAGGCAGCTCACCCAGGGTCAAGGACAGCTCTGCGGGAGCAGACGCGCCCTCTACATGAATCGTAAGGGTGTTCCGGCCATGGCGGGAGAGCGCGGCGCTGAGCTGATACTCTGTCGAACCGTCCAGCGCCGCTTCATAGGTAAACGAACCTGTGGCCGTGTCAATGCAGGCAGTGATCTCTTCCTCACCCCAGAAAAGCCGAGTGGGTGTATCAGCCTGCACGGTGCCGGTGATCGTCAGAGTATTGCCTTCGGCCGTCACCGCTGCGGAAAGATCCGGAGAAGTTACTGTCAGTTCCGTCTGGGGCACAGCCACGAAAAAACCTGGAACATCCAGTTCGTTTTCTTTGCCCTCTGCGTCAATGAGAACGATCCGGGGCTTGATTTCCATGGTATTTTCCTCGCCGGGATCTTCCGGGATCCAGTTGAGGTCGACGATGGTAAGTTTATAGCCGCCGTTTTGCAGTACAGCCCGCTTGAGCTCCTCGCCGGTGCTGGGATCATAGAAGACAGCGGTCTCGCCGTCTTCCCCATAAACCGTGATAGAATGGGCGGCCATGTCCTCATAAGTGGTCTCTTCTACCAGAGGCTGACCGGCAGCGGCGGAAGGTTCGCTCTCACCGCCGAACCATGCTGAAAATGCGCCGCCAATGCTGCCATAGCGTTCCGACAGATAGCGATAAGTAAAAAACAGCGTCGCAATGGCCAGCACTGCGATCAGAACCCAAAAGACAATATTGATGACTCTGCTCTTGTGCACAGTCGCCTCGTCATGGTCTTCGGCGGCAGGTCCCTGCCTGTTTTCAGCCGGAAGGGACGGATCAGAGTGCGCCTGCCTGCGGGCCTGCTCTCTCTTTTCCTGCCGCTCCTGCTTTCTGCGCCGCCTTTCATTTTCCCGTTCCTCCTCCGGAGAAAGCGGAACAAAGCCTTCTTCTTTCTGCTGGTCATCCGGAAGCGGAGGCCGGGCAAAGCGGCGCGTGCTGTCTTCCGGGCGCTCGCCGGCTAAAAACCGGTCCGCCGGCGCGCCGCCCGGCTGCCGGGGAGCAAGCCGTCCGACATTGCGGACAGGCCGCTCCGTTTGGGAAGGACGGGCAGGCTGCTCCTCCGTGCGAAGGGGCGAGCGGGCAGAAAAATCGGTTTTTCTCGGCTCAAGACGGCCTGGAACCACGCGCCGTTCTCTTGCGGGTTCATCCAACGAACTTCTCAGCGCCGGTTCTCTTTCTATCTGACCCCGGGATTCCTGTCTGACCTGCTGTGCGCCGACTGTTCTTTGTCCGGTAGACTCCAGAGGTTCTTCCTGTGTCCGCTGCCGGGGCTTGTGCGTGACGGCGGCAGGCTGTCTGGAAAAACGATCCTCCGCGCGCCGGTATTGCCAGGCTTCCCCGCCGTTCCCGGCTTCCTGCCGGCGGTAGGGACGCTGCTCGGGCTCCCGGCCGGACGCGGGAACGGCCTTTGGCTGCTCCTGCTGCTCGCTCTCCGGCTCATCGCGCAGCAGCTCCCACGGATCGAGAGCGTGATGCCGCTGCCTTGGATCGTAATACGGCCCCTCCGGGGGCTGCAGATCTCCGTCCGCCGGCTGAGCGGGCGGCGCAGCCCGCCGCTGTGCGGCGCGGTAGGCATAGGGATCATCGTAAGCCGGTTCCTGCGTGCGGCGGGAATCGGGATTTTCCGCCGCGCGGCCCGTCTCCTTTCCTGCTGCCGGCTCCTGTTCCAGCGGCGCCGCAGGCAGCTCTTCAGAGCACTTTTTGCAGTATACGAAATAATCGGGATTACTGGTCCCGCATTTTGGACAAATCAATGGTAGCCCCCCTTACTGACATTGTGTTCTCCGGGAAACAGCGGGCGGTCCAAAAGCCGCCCATTTTTCAAAGTTCAAGGCCTTCTGCCTTGTTTCAGAGGAATTCCCCTCATCATCGGCACAACGCTGTCATCAACTCATATTTATCATATTATAGCAAACTCTGCTGATAAATGAAAATAGAAAGTGAAAAAAAGCGCCGTTTATGATATGATTACATTCGCCGGACGCACGCTGGGGGCATAAGCTGTAATGTGCCCTTTCTCTGCCGGCGCAGGCCGCAGAAAATGCAAGGGCCATTTTATCCCGCAAGGAGATGAAAACCGTGATTTATCTGGATAACAGCGCGACCACGCGGGTCTTTGATTCCTCTGCGCAGGTCGCGATGCACTATATGACGACCGAGCACTTCAATCCCTCTTCCATGTACGGTCCCGCCGTTGCGGTAGAGCGTGAGGTCAGCCGCGTTCGCCGGGAGATGGCCGCCTCTCTCGGCGCTTCAGAAGAAGAGCTTTATTTTACCTCCGGCGGCACGGAATCCGACAATATTGCGATCCTCGGCAGCGCCGCAGTGCTGCGTCCCGGCCGGTGGCGCTTTATCACGACCGCGATCGAGCACCCGGCGGTCTACGACGTGTTCGGCGCTCTTGAAAAGGCCGGACATGAAGTGATCCGCCTTCCGGTCAACAGTGCGGGCATGATCGACCTTGAGGAGCTTTCCAGTCTTGTTGACGAGCGCACGGCGCTGGTCAGCGTTATGCATGTCAACAACGAGATCGGCTCCATCGAGGATCTTTCCGCCATCGAGCGGATCATCCACAAAAGGAACCCCGCCGCACTTTTCCACAGCGACGGCGTGCAGGCCTTCGGCAAAATGCCCTTCGGCAAAATGCCGGCAGACCTGTATTCCATCAGCGGTCATAAATTTCACGCGCCAAAAGGCGTTGGCGCGCTGCTGATGCGTAAGCACGTCAAAAACGCCGGCGGACAGATCGGCGGCGGACAGGAGCGCGGCATGCGAAGCGGCACCACCAATGCTCCCGGCATTCTCGCCATGGGCGATGCTTTCTCCATCATGTACAAAAACCAGCAGGCCAACGCCCAACACATGATGAACTGCAAGATCCGTCTTTGCGAAAACCTTTCGGCAATCCCGGACGTTTATTTCAACGGTCCCCGTCCCGAAGAAGGCGCGCCGCACATTCTCAACGTCTCCTTCCTCGGCGTGCGAGGCGAGGTGCTGCTGCATGCGCTTGAGGAACAGGAGATCTACGTCAGCACCGGTTCGGCCTGTTCTTCCCACAAGCGCGGAAAGAACCGCATTCTCTCTGCAATCGGCGTCGAGGGCGCCCGGGCGGAGGGCGCCATCCGCTTCAGTCTGTCCCCGCTCAACACCGAAGAGGAAATGAACCGGGCATCAGAAGCAATCGAAGCATCGGTGAAAACGCTCCGGCGTTTCCGTAGAAGATAGGCGTCAAAACCGTTTTTGCCGGAATTTTGGCACAGACCACAGGGAGCCGCGCAGCCGGCTCCTTTACACAGGAGGAAATTGCGTATGCGTAAGGTACTGCTCATCCGCTACGGAGAAATCCATCTCAAGGGACAAAACCGTCCCTTCTTCATCCGCATGCTGGCGGAAGACATCAAAAACGCCCTGCAGGGGCTGGGCGCCACAGTCACCAGAGCGCAGGGCCGCTTTTATGTGGAGAATTATCCCGTTGAGCTGGAGGACGAAGCCATTGACCGGCTGACCCGGATATTCGGCATTTATTCGGTCAGCCCCGCTCGCGAAGTGGAAAAGGACTGGGCGGCCGTCTGCCAGAACGCCGCCCAAATGATGGCCGAAGAGACCGCTTCCCGGGGCGGGAGCTGCACCTTCAAGGTTTTTGCCCGCCGGTCAGACAAGACCTTTCCCCTCACCTCCATGCAGATCGCGCCGGAGCTTGGCGGCTACCTGCTTGAGCACGTGCCCGGTCTGTCCGTAGACGTCCATGAACCGGACGTTCCCCTTGGCGTCGAGATCCGCGAACACGCCTATCTTTACACCGGCGAAATCCCCGGCTCCGGCGGCATGCCGGCCGGGTCCAACGGCAGGGCGGCGCTGCTGCTTTCCGGCGGCATCGACAGCCCCGTCGCCGGTCACATGGTGATGAAGCGCGGCGTGGAGATCGAATGTATCCACTTCCATTCTTTTCCCTACACCAGCGAACGCGCCCGGGACAAGGTCGTCTCCCTGACCCGGCTTCTTTCCCGTTACTCAGGCAGCATCCGGCTGCACATCGTTCATTTTACCGATGTGCAGATGGCCATTTATGAAGCCTGCCCCGACAGCCAGACCACCATTCTGATCCGCCGCGCCATGATGCGGATCGCCGAACGGATCGCTGCCGCCAATGAATGTCGTGCCCTTGTCACCGGCGAAGCCATCGGTCAGGTGGCGAGCCAGACCCTTGAAAGCCTCTGCGCCACGGACAGCGTGGTGGGCATGCCGGTCTTCCGCCCCTGCATCGGTTTTGATAAGTCCGAGATCATGGAGCGTGCCCGGAAGATCGGGACCTATGAGACCTCCATTCTTCCATATGAAGACTGCTGCACAATTTTTACGCCCAAGCATCCGGTGACCCATCCTCGCCTGCGCGACATCGAGGCCAGCGAACGGAAGCTCACCAACTATGAGGAGCTTCTTCAGGGGGCGATCGGCCGGACGGAAACCCTTCTGGTCACGCCGTAAAGCCGCCATAGATCAGATCATAAAAGAGAGCCTCTTTTAGAGGCTCTCTTTGCTTGCCGGTGTTTCACTTTCAGGATAGTCTTCTGCTCGCTCACGGAAAAGGGCCGCAGCCGAAACCCGCGGTCCTTTTAAAGAGGAAGAAAAAGAAATGTTTATATGAACCGGCGGGGGTCAGGCGTGACGCCGCCGGGAGCTGTCGCTCCGGCTCAGCCCAGATCGGCGTTCCAGCCGCCGTTGTAGGCTTTCGCGGACTCCGGTTTATCCTCGCCCAGCACCAGCGTGAGCTTGACGTTCTGACCGTTGCGATAGACTTCAATGGAAACAGTATCGCCCACCTTACAGCTGTTCTTAACTGCGTCAAGATCGTCGAGTGTCAGAACCTCCTGGTCGTTCATTTGGGTGATGATATCGCCGGCGACCAGACCTGCTTTTTCCGCAGGAGAGCCGCTTTCGACCGAGACCACGCCCACGCCGGCCACAACGCCGTAGTACTGTGCCTGTGCCTCAGAAATGGTCTGCACGGTAATGCCGATCTTGGGCCGGCCGGTGACATAGCCGTTGTTAATCAGATCCTCCGCCACCTCTTTGACCGTGTTGGAGGGAATGGCAAAGCCGATGCCCTCAACGCCCAGGGCAGAGGTTTTGGCATTGTTGATGCCAATCACTTCACCGTAAAGATTGAACAGCGGGCCGCCGGAATTGCCTTCGTTGATCGCAGCGTCATGCTGAAGCAGGGTCATGGTCTGATCTTCGACAGTGATCGTGCGTTCAAGAGCGCTGATGATGCCGGTGGTAACGGTGCCGGTCAGATTGCCCAGGGGATTTCCGATGGCCACGCAGGTCTGACCCACCTCCAGCGCATCCGAGTCACCCAGAACGGCGAACTTCAGGCCGCTGGCCTCGATCTTGAGCACGGCGATATCCGTCTGCTCATCAGTGCCGACCACCTGTGCATCATAGGTAGTGTTGTCCGACATCGTGACTTTGACGCTGGAAGCGCCTTCCACTACGTGGTTGTTGGTAATGATGTAACCGTCAGAGCTGACGACGACGCCGCTGCCGAGGGCGGATTCCACTTCCTGAGACTGGCTGTTATCGCTTCCAAAGGGGAAATAGCTGCCGCCGAAGCTGTAGCCGTAGCCTTTGTTGGAAACCGACTTCATCGAGGTGATGAGCACCGTCGTATCTTTGTACTGTTTGACCAGTTCGGAAACTTCCATTTCCCTGCGGCCATTGGTCAAAGAAGAGACATCCAGAGAAAAGCCCCTGGAGGAAGCGTCTTCCTGACCGGCTCCGGAAGCTGCCAGCTCCTGACCGTCCTCAGTAATTGTTTCGGGCACCGGCACCGCTGCTTCCTGAGAGGAAGCTCCGCGGGCGCCGATCGCATAGCCTCCGGCGCCGAACAGCAGCGCTGCGCACAGCACCAGCGCCATGATTTTTGCGCCACCCTTCTTTTTCGGAGCCTTCTGCTGAACTGTGCCGTAAAGCACTTCATTCTGTCCGGCAGCGCTTTCTTCGCCATGATTGTTATTGTAAGAATTGAATTCACTCATGATTGCTCTCCTTTCGCGGCTCTTTTGAACCGCCTTTTGCTTACGGTAATAATATGCCAAAGAATTGGGGCAGGGCAACGGACCAATCGTAACAATATTTTGACCAAATTTGGACGAAGTGTGGCAGTTCCTTTCTTTTCTCAGTGGCGTTTCCCCCTGATTTCTGCTATACTGAAATCCAGTCTGCCAGATCCCCACTTTCATTGATAAATACGGAGAAAATGATCCATGTACAAGCACGTCCTTCTCGATATTGACAACACGCTTTTGCGCTCGGGCGAGCCGCTGCTTGAATCCTTTAAAAAAGTCGTCCGCGACCTGCTCGGCGTTCCCGTGACGCGAAAGATGCTGCTTGACGCCCTGATGCTCACCACCACCGACGCCATGATTGCCTGCGGTTTTCCGGATCCGGCGGCCGCCGAGGCGCTCTGGAACCGCTATATTGAGGAAGATCATCCCTGCATCGAGACTTTTGAAGGGATTCTGCCCATGCTCGACGGGCTGAAAGCCCGCGGAATCCGGATGGGCATCGTTACGTCCCGTTTCGATTCGGAGATCGACCGCCCGGAGATCCTGGCGCTTCTGCCTTACTTCGATCAGGTCATCACCGCCTCCGCCGTCGCCGCGCCCAAGCCGGCGCCCGACGGCATCCTCCTCTATCTGGAACGCAGCGGCGCAAAGCCGAAAGAAGTGCTTTTTATCGGGGATTCCCATCACGACGGCGGCAGCGCGCAGGCCGCGGGCGTTGATTTTGGCCTTGCTCTCTGGGGCGCCATGGCGCCCGAAGAGATCCCTGCGCAGCACAGGCTCGCCCATCCGCTCGACGTGCTCGCGCTGGTATAAGCTGCGGCTTTTGTTCCGTTGAACGCAAAAGACGGCTGCCCCGGATGTTTCCGGGCGGCCGCCTTTTTCTTTTGTTTCAGCAGTCCGCAGAAAGCTGCGCCGCCCGCCCTCCTCTTTTCAGATGGCCGGCGGAACGGGTGATTCTTCTTCTCCCGCGGCAAGCCGCTCCTTTTCCGCATGGGACAGCTTCTTAAGCTGGGCCTCCCGCCGGAGCGCCTGGCTTTTATCCGGCAGCTCCTCCGTATAAACCAGCGCCACGGGCCGGCGTCCACGGGTGTATTTTGCTCCCTTGCCCGCATTATGAGCTGCCACGCGTTTTTTTACATTCTCAGCATACCCCGCATAAAAGGTGCCGTCGGCGCAGCGCACCAGATAGACAAAGGACATAGCCCCGCATCCCCCTTTCCAGCATCCGTTTCCCTTTCTCAAAAGATACAGGCGCTATTGAAAAATTCCGACGGCTTCCAGCTGTTTTCCGCTCAGGTCTTGTTTTTTGCCACGGCGACCCGGGACCGGTTGATCTGTTCCATGCCGTCATCGCCCATGACCAGCGCCAGCGCGATATACATCATATCGATAATGGTCATCTGGATAATGCGCGAGGTCATGGAGTCAGAACGATAGCGGGTCTCCTGGGAGGAGCTGAGCAAAAGGCAGTCCGCCCGGAGCGCCAGACTTGAGCGGGCGTAGCTGGTCACCGCCGCCACAGGGCAGCCGCCGCGGGCCGCAAAGGCTGCGCCGTCAAGGATCTCGCGGCTCTCCCCGGAATGGGAGAAGGCGATCAGCAGGTCTTCTCCGGTTAGGTTATTGCAGCGAATGTTGATCATATGCGAGTCATGGCAAAAAGAAGCGTCCCGTCCCAGCTTCGTCAGCTTGTGGGTCAGATCGTAGGCCAGTGCGGCAGAAGCGCCGATGCCGATGACGAAAATACGCTGCGCCGCTTTCATCAGCTCCACCAGCTTATCCATGCTGGCCGAATCGATCAGCTGGGCGGAATCCTCGATAGAGCAGGCGGTGGAATGGATCACCTTGGTGATGATTTCGCCGATGCTGTCTGTGCTGTGCACCTCTTCATAAATGGGGTCGCTCTTTCCGCGGGAAAGCTCCTGGGCGATGTTGACCCGAAACACCTGATAGGACTCGCAGTCCAGCTTGCGCAAAAAACGGATGATCGTGGTCTCGCTGACATTGCAGGCCGCCGCCAGATCTCCAAGGGAACTGGTCATGACCGTTTCCGCGTTCTCAAGAACGTAGTCGGCCACCCCCCGCTGCGAAACGGAAAGGGTATTGTATTTCGTCCGGATCAGCGCAAATACATTTGAGTTCATAGTTCCTCATGCTCCTTGCATACGGGCTTTACTGTACAGTTTACTACAATTTTGTTTTTTTGACAAATAAGACGCAAACAGGCTCTTCCAAAAAGGAATGCCTTCGTTTTTCCGGATTTTCCCGCTGCATCGCGCAGGAAAAACCGCCCTTCCCCGAAAAAAAGCGCCGGTCCAATAATTTTTTCCAACATCTGTTTCTCTGCTCTTGACAGCGCTTTCCCTGCGTGTTATGTTGTAGTTGTATTACTACCATTCATCACACACGGGCAGTAATAATGCAACCCGCAGCGCTGCTGCGGCAAATCTGAGAGGAGGCTATCCCATGTATCTTTTCCTGTCTCATCCCCTCGATCCCAAGGATCTGGCATGGCCCGGCGAACCCGTTGTTCAGGTGAAGCAGTGCACCGACATCACCGATGAGTGCCCCTTCGCCAGCTTCATCAGCACCGTTCCCAACCACTGCGGCACCCATATGGACGCTCCCCGTCACTTCGTGCCCGGCGGCCTGAACATCAACCAGCTCGGCATGGAATACTTCTGCCATGAAAACGTCCTATTCCTCGAGATCCCCAAGGGCGACGCAGAAGGCGTGACCAAGGCTGATCTGGAGCCCCATGCTGATGAGATCGCCAAGGTTTCCGCGCTGATCATCCGCACCGGTTTCGGCAAGTATCGCAACACCGAACCCCTGCGCTACCAGAACCACGGCCCGTACCTCGCTCCCGACGCCGGCAAGTGGCTGTCTGACACCTTTGATAACCTCAAGGTCGTCGGCTTTGACTTCCTGGCTCTGGGTTCCCCCGATCCCAGCATCCCTGCGGATCAGACTCCTCCCTTCTGCCACAGGCACATCCTGGGCTACTTCAGCGGCAAGTTCGTGACCGCCGTTGAAGACATGAAGCTCGATGAGCTCCCCGCCGGCGCCAAGATCAAGCGTTTCTTCAACGCCCCCCTGCGCATCGTGGGTCTTGACAGCTCTCAGGTCTGCTGCATCGCCGAAATCGAATAAAAACACGACAGGTTCCTCTGCTTGGAACCGCATTTGAAAAAGGGCCGGGGCGCAGCCCTGTTGTCCCGGCCCCTTTTTCTTTTCCTTTTGAAAATTTCCGCCGGCATCTTTCCCCGCCGTTCCGGTTTTGATAAAATTGATTCTGCTGCGCGGCTGCGCACATGTGATATTGTTTCCATCTTCATTATTTCAAGGAGGATTTTTCGATGAGCAACAAAATCAAGGGCCTTCTGCTGGGCGATGTTATGATCCCCGCTTCCGGCTTTGCACAGGCCTGGGAAAAGCACCTTTCCCCCTATGGCGACGTCGTTTTCGCCGGTGACTGGGAGACCGACTATCCCAAGCTGCAGGATCGCCGCCTGAAGGTCGAACAGAACGGTCCTGAAATCGAACCCTGCGAGCCCCTCGTGCTTGAGCACGGCAAGGACGCTTCCGCCCTGATGGGCCTGTTCATCGCCGTGTCTTCCAAGGTGATGGATGCCATGCCCAACCTGCGCATCGTCGGCGTCTCCCGCGCGGGACTTGAAAACGTCAACCTCGAAGAGGCCACCCGCCGCGGCATCCTGGTGTTCAACGTCATGGGCCGCAACGCCCACGCCGTGTCCGATTTCGCCGTAGGCATGATGCTGGCAGAATGCCGCAACATTGCCCGCGCGCACCACTCCATCATGAACGGCCAGTGGAAGAAGAAGGAATTCGTCAACTACAACTTCATCCCCGAGCTGCACGGCAAGACCGTCGGTCTGGTCGGCTTTGGCAACATCGGTTCCCTGGTGGCCAAGAAGCTCTCCGGCTTTGACGCCAACGTCATCGTGTACGATCCCTACACCAGCGCCGAGCGCATCGAAGCCGCCGGCTGCCGCAAGGTGGAGATCGAAGAGCTCTTCAAGACCTCTGACTTCATCTCCATCCACGCCCGCCTGACCGAGCAGAACAAGCGCATGATCAACGCTGAGCTGATCGGCATGATGAAGCCCACCGCGTACTTCATCAACACCGGCCGCTCCGGTCTGGTGGATCAGGACGCCCTGATCGCCGCCCTGCGCGACCACAGGATCATGGGCGCGGCTCTGGATGTGTTCGACACCGAGCCCCTTGATCCCGCCAGCCCCTACCGCGAGCTGGACAACGTCACCCTGACCACCCACATCGCCGGCACCACTGCCGACGCGCTGACCAATTCTCCCTTCCTTCTGATGGAAGACATCGCCAACTTCCTCAAGGATGGCAACGGCCGCTTCATCGTCAACCGCGAAGTGCTCGAAAACGAAGAGTTCAAGGCCTGGCTCGCCAGCGTCCGCGGCTGATTCGTTCCGCCCCATGTGCAGGCAGCGGCGCAGGAAAAGGCTTTTGACGCTGCGCCGCGCTTTGGATCTGACAAAAAGGAGAACACTTTCATGCTGACCAATTTCAACGCCATGCTGAAGGATGCTTACGACAAGCACTATGCCGTCGGCTCCTTCAACGTGTACAATTTTGAAACAATGAAGGGCGTTGTGGATGCCGCTGTGCGCATGGGCGTACAGTCCGTCATTGTTGCCTTCGGCGCCAAATATCTGAGCAACATGACCCTCAAGGACGCCCACTCCATGGCCCGCGTCCTTTCTGAGGAAAGCGGCCTGCCCGTTTGCCTGCATCTGGATCACTGCTCTGACATGGACACCGTTTACCGCGCCATCGGCACGGGTTTTGGCTCCGTGATGTACGACGGCTCCGCCCTGCCCTATGCGCAGAACGCCGAAAACACCCGCCGGGTGTGTGAAGTGGCGCACGCCTGCGGCGTTTCCGTGGAAGCAGAGCTGGGCTCTCTCGCCGCCGGCGAAGCCTCTCATGAGGGCAGCGCCGACGACCGCGAAGTTTACACCGACCCCAGGGCGGCTGCGGAATTCGTTCAGTTCACCGGCGTGGATGCCCTTGCCGTCTCTGTCGGCACGGTTCACGGCCTTTACAAGGGCACGCCCAACATCCGCCTGGACATCCTCAAGGAGATCAATGCCGCCTGCGGCATTCCGCTGGTCCTCCACGGCGGTTCCGGCATTCCCGAGGAGACCATCTCCGCCTGCATCAAAAACGGCATCACCAAGATCAACGTCAACACGGAGATCTCCCACTACACCGTGGCCCGCACTGCTGAAGTGCTCGCCGCCGAGGGCAAGAAGCCGCATCTGTCCGTTCTGGCCCTGCAGCAGCAGAAGTTCGTGGCGGACGTCGTAGAAAAATACATTCGTTTCTTTGGCGAGTGATCCGCAAAAGGACAGAATTTTCCCATTTTTCGTATAATACAGAATCCCCCGGCCTTTGAATGACCTGCTTGTTCAAAGGCTTCGGGGGCATCCTGTTATTATGGGCTTGTGATACCTTTCACATCTTCTTTTCAGACCCCGCGGCAGCAGAGCCGGATCGCATCCAAGGAACGGCTCAGGAACCTGTCCTTCCGTTTTTTCCCTTACACATCAAACTCTGACCGCACCGTCGCGTCAGCAAAAAGGAGTCATCTCATGGAACAGTACATCATTGCCATTGATGTGGGTACTCAAAGCCTGCGTTCGAGTGTGTTTGATACCGCCGGCAACAGCTACTTTACCACCAGCTTTGACTACAGCCCCCGCTTTGCTCCCGGCAACCGTGCCGAGCAGGCTCCTTCCACCTGGGCAGAAGCCTTGCACCACACCCTTTCCCGCACGGGCTTTTACCTTTCCCAATCCGGCAAAAAGGAGATCATCTGCATCGCGATCACCTCTCAACGCGCTTCAGTGATCCCCATGGACGCCGCGGGAAATCCCCTGCACGATGCGCTGATGTGGCAGGATAAGCGCGCCACCCGCGAATGTGCCCAGATCACGGAGAAGATCTCCGCCGAGGCCCTTTATCAAAAGTGCGGCTTGCGGCTCGATCCCTATTTCTCCCTGCCCAAGATGCTGTATCTGCGAAACGACTGCCCCGAGGTGTGGGAAAAGACCGTTAAGCTGATCGGCGTGCAGGACTACGTCTGCTTCCTGCTGACCGGAAAATACGTGACCGACTGGTCTCAGGCCTGCCGGACAATGCTGCTCGACCTGAACACCTTTGAGTGGAATCAGGAGCTTCTGGAGCTGTTCGGCCTGGATCGCTCCCTGCTGTGCGACCTTTGTCCTCCCGGCGGCGAGGCTGGAAAGCTGAGCGAAAAATACGCTGCGCTGGTGGACCTTCCCGCCGGCCTTCCCGTGCTCCTGTGCGGCGGCGATCAGCAATGCGCCGCACTGGCGCTGGGGCTCTTTACCCCCGGCTCCGCCACGGCCAACACCGGCACCGGTTCCTTTGTGCTGGGCTATGCCTCCAAGCCCACCTTTGACGAAAAGCAGCGCATCCTCTGCTCCGCCTCGGCGATTCCCGGGCGCTGGATCGTGGAAGCGGGCATTTACGCCTCGGGCGCGACCTACAACTGGTGCCGCAAGCAGCTGTTTGACTGCTGCGACGGCAGCGACGTTACCTTTGAGCAGGTCAACCAGGAAGTGGACCAGGAGAAGCCCGGCGCCGGTGGCGTGATCGTTCTGCCCCATTTTCAGGGCAGCGCCGCGCCTTACTGGAACCCCAAGGCCAAGGGCATGTTCTTCAACATGAACCTGGGCACCACCCGCGGCCAGATGTGCCGGGCGCTTCTGGAGGGCATCGCCAACGAAATCGCAGATAACATTTCCCTGATCGAGCAGAACGCCGGGCAGGTGGATCATGTCTTCCTCGCCGGCGGCCTGACCCGCTTCCCCACCTACTGCCAGATCCTCGCCGACTGTCTCAACAAGCCGGTCTCCCGCCAGAAGAATGCCGAAGCGACCCTGCTCGGCTGCGTGATGAGCGCTTCTGTGACCATGGGCATTTACCCTGACTACGAAGCCGCCTTCCGCGGTGTGGTCACCAGCAGCTGCGAGGACTTCTACCCCATCGCTGAAAACGTCGAGACCTACAAAAACCTGCGCACTGTCAAGCGCGCCCTGTACGATGCGCTCCAGTCTGCCGGAATTTACGAGCTGGCCGATGCGCTGCGGTAAGCGCCGTAAAAAGGCTTGTTCAGTTTCAGGCTCCAAATTCAAAAACGATTCAAAAACGCCCGCTGCCCTTTCACAGGCCGGGCGTTTGCTTTTCCCGGAAAAACAAGCCTTACCGGGCAAAGCAAGGCGCAGAACGCACCATTTGAAAAAAGTTCTCCACCGACGCGATATCACGATTGCTCAGCGTATAGCAGGCTACCAGCTTTCCGTAGCTCACATAGCAGTAAGATCCGCTTACATTGAGCGTTGTTTTATAAAAGATCTTATTTTCTTCCACCTCTCCAAACCATTCCTTCGCTGCGATGCGAATGGTCAGTTCGTCCTCAAAGGCCTCACTGTAAAACTTTGCTTCAAGCACTGTTTTATCGTAAACGCCGACGCTTCCCTCCAGTACATAGCCTGGAAGGATCTCTTCTGGAAAGAGTACGCCGAACGGCTCAATGGACAGCGCTTCTTCCAGAGCGTAATTTTCGCAGGATTCCAGATCTGTGACGTGAATTTTTTCCATCTGGCGAAACACTGCCGGCAGCAGGATGACCAGCAACGCTGCAGCCCACAGCGCAAAGTGTCTTTTCCGGGAAGTTTTTTTCATCTTTTCTTTCGGCGCAGCGGCGAGGATCGTTGTTTCATCAAGCCCGTTCATCGCCTGCAGCAGCCGTAGGACGGCCGTCTCCCGTTTCATAACGAAATTCCCTCCCTCTCCAGACAGTTCTTGAGCTCCCGACGCGTCCTTAACAGCTTCATTTTTACGCCGCTCTCCGTCAGGGAACACTCCCTGGCAATTTCCCTGACAGAACAAAAATACCAATACCGCTGCAAAAAAATTTTTCGGCTTTGCTCTGGCAAACCGAGTAAAAAGAGTTCCAGCAGCTCGCCAAGCGCCGTACTTTCTGCCGCATCCTCTCCGGGCGCCGGGATACATTCTTCCAGCTCTGCCATCGCCAGCACCGCCTGACCGCGTCCTCTTTTCTGTGCGCCGTCCTTTACAAGGCGATTGAGCGCCAGATTGCGCGTAATCTTTCCAAGAAAGGCAGAGAGATGCTGCGGATGGTTCGGTGGAATGGCGTTCCATGCCCGGAACCATGTATCCCAGAGACACTCCTCCCTGTCCCGCCGGTCGGCGAGAATATTCTTTGCAATCGCGCTGCAATAGGAGCCATATTTTGTCTGGGCCTGTGTGATCGCCTGCTCGTCCCGCGCCCAATACAGAGCGATCAGTTCCCTGTCCTCCATGCCTTCTCCTCCTTTCTATCTATATAGACCACTTTTTCTCCTGCAGCGTCACAACATGATTAAAATATTTCAATCATTCCGAATACAAATTCATAAGATATGATTTTGGGACTTTCTTTATGGCAGACGGCATCGCCATAAATACAAACACGAAAATCATCACCAAAAGGCCATACCCCAAAGAACCTGTTGCCATACCATTTACAGCAACATCCCCGTTCCTAAACAACGCTCAGCCCAAAGCCACACCCAGAATCATCATCATGCTGAATCCCACAGAAAAAAATTGTCCCCACATTAGAGTGCTTCCCGCCGGAGATTTCTGGGATCAGTTCCTTGACCACCACATAAATCATCGCTCCCGCAGCAAAGCTCAGAAGATAGGGAAGCGCTGGAACAACCAAACCCGCCGCAAAACCGGTCAGCATTCTTTGGAGCATATTGCTCATGGATTTTTTCATAAAAATACACAGGCTGCTCCCAGATCTGTCCCAAGGAGCAGCTTCACATTTTTGCTGTATATGGAATAAAATGGTCTTTATTATTTGCGCCGGTAATTAAAATGTCCCGGGTAATTTGTCGGCCATATTCATCATCCGAAAATTATTCCTCTTCCGGGCATATTCAAAAGCATCCTTTGCCTCGGTAAGCAGTATTTCCCATGCTCCGGGCCCCAGCGAATCATTTCGTCATTCTTTGCCTTTTTCGTGAAAACTATATTGATAAGCCATCTGAAATTGTTGTCAATCAGCCATTTTGCAAGCTTCATCGTTTTTCCCTCGAAGGAACTTGCCGCAGAAAGAATAACATCCCTGAAATGCGGACTTCCTGGAATACTCCTGATATAAAAGCCGTAATCCTGCCAGCACTCTTTTATGTCCCTAATTCCCGGAATCCATGCCGGCGGAGTATGGGCAAGCGCTGGCCGCGGATTAATACGAACACCACATATAGCTTTATTACAAGCCAAAGCAGGAATGTGTTAGGAAACCCCTGTCCGAAGTTCCTTGCACCGCTTGTATAGATTAGCGCAGCAAACAATATAACCAGAACAACCGATTTATACCGCGGCAGGGACGCCATCCGTTCTGCAGAGCAATAGGCTATGAAATCCGTTCAAGGGATTTTTCTTTTTGCCAAGTACAATTGCCGCCGTAAAAAGAATACAGGCGGCTACCATTTCTATCAGTAAAATCATTTGTTTTTCCTCATAACGCTGTGCAGGCAAAACCCCTTTCTCTGCTCAAACAATTCCAGCGCCAGCCCTGATTCTCCGAAGAATTTTTCAAAATCTTTCCTCCCGTAACAGGCAATGTCGCCCTTGCCCATCAAGCGCACCGGCGGAACTCCACTGCATTCATCAGTTTGAGCAAAACCGGACCGGCTGTCACATCCCGTATCATCAGCCGGCCGCCCGGGCACAGAACCATTTTGCAACTCTTAAGGAATTCTACAGAATGAGGATAATGGTGAAAACTCAAGCAGGTCGCCGCATCAAAGGAGTCTTCCTCAAAGGGCAAATTTTCGCAATCCCCGCAAATGAATACAGCGTTTTGTGCGCCTTTCTTTTTTGCCATTTCAATCATTTTGGGGGACAGGTCAATGCCGGTATAGCGCTTATCCGGATATTTTTCCGTCAGCAGCGCAATCACCGCGCCTGTGCCACAGCCCGCGTCCAGTAAATCCGTGAAATCCTCTTTTTCAAGCTCCGCAAGAATATCTGGAAATCCTTACGGCCTATATTATACACGCTGGGATCGCTGTTATCGAATTGCTCCGCCGCCTTGTTAAACTCCCGAAGTGTCTTTTAATTCTTCCACTGATTCTGCCATGCCTTTTTTTCTTTAAATATAGTAAAAGCAAATTAAATTTTTAACCTAATTGTTTTTTCCAGCATCACCTGTTTCTTTCTTATTTTTTACCAATTAGCAGCATAGAACCGCTAAGCATCAACCGTTTTGATTCCATAGGGCTCATGAATATACCGTTTGTCGTATCAATAAGTTCCACTTTTTCAAATCCCCGACGTTTTAAATCATTGACAAAATCCTGCATATCTCCGTATTTGCTTTTTGACATAATATCGTGGATAGCAAATACGCCGCCTTTTTTCAGTACACGCAGAGTTTCCTCCAGAAGTTTTTTCCGATCCGGAACTGAAATATTATGATAAACATAATTACTTGTAACCGCATCAAAGGTTTCATCCGCAAAATTCAGCTTTATGGCATTTCCTTTGGCAAAGAATACGTTCTCCACTCCCTCCGCTACTGCATTGCTTTCACATAACGGTTTGCTGAAGGAAGCGTATTCTTTGCCCCAATAATCAACTCCCGTCATCGTTCCCTGCGGATTTCGTTTTGCACAGGCAATCGTAAGTGCTCCGCTGCCGCATCCTACATCCAGACCCGTTCCTTGTTCGGGAAGATTGATATACTTTGCAATTCCGTCAATAATCTGTTTTGACATTTTTCTCCTGCCATTGTAGGAAAATGCTCTGTACGCAGTGACACACCATGCAAAAAAAAGCCCCGCGGCGAAAAATATGATAAGCAAAACGGCAAACATCCCCCATCGAACCGTATCGCTGGCAATCGCTCCCACTGTCCCAAAAACAACCGCTCCCGCAAGAGATACAAAAGCTGTTGCTGCTGCGGCTGCAATCAATCCCCTCGGTACCCAATTTTTATAATCTGGTTTCAGCATAATTTTTCTCCTTTTTCCTCTCAAACCACGGTATACAACGGTTTACTCGCCTACAGTATGCTGTACAAAGTTCCGAGCCATTTTTCCTCCGTGTTTTTTATCAGCACAGCGAGAAAAAGCCAGAACACAACCGGCAGAATCAGCAGCCACAGATTATTCGCTATATGAAGCGCTCCGGTGCAAACGGACAGAAACGCCGTGTAAATCGGATTCCCTGTGTGGGCGTATACTCCCGTAGTGACAAGCTGATTGTTTATGATTCCCTCGTCCACTTTAGAGCGGGACACCGCCATTGCCCACATCACAACGCAAGATACCAATAATCAAAAAGGGAATTTGCAGAATAAAAACTTTGCCGGAATCAAGCTTCCCTATTGCTGACAGAACAATTCCGATAACCGTCAGCAAAATGATAACTGCCACATAAATGGGGCCTACGCCTATCAAAGGCAGCTGTTCTTGACCTTTCATGGGTTTTCCTCCGCTTTTGCCTTCCGACAGCGGAAACAGGCGACCGATTCCACAGTTTTTACCTGCGACTTCTGATACATATGAGAAAGGCGCTTTTTCAGGCTCTCAGCCGTTTCATAAGGCGGTGTGAAAAAGCCCCTGGGAGTATACAGCTTCTCAATAAACCAGTCTGTGCGCTTGTTTTCTCCCTTTATATAGAAGCAGCCGCAAAAAACTCCTCCCGGCTTCAGCACACGAAGAGTTTCCCCATAAGCCGCTTCCTTGTCAGGAAAAGCATGAACGCCGTTAAGAGACAGCACTATGTCAAAACTCCCGTCCTCAAAAGGCAGATCACCCACGTCGCCCTGCTGAAACCGAACATTGGAAAGCCCCATGCTTTCCGCCCTGTGCCTGGCGGTCTCCATCATATCCGCCGAATAATCAAGACAGGTTATGTCTGCTTCGGGCAGGGTTTTATACACGGGCATCGTGAGCACTCCCGTTCCAACGGGAACCTCCAGTAACTTTCCCGAAAAACCCTCCGGAATTCCAGAAAGCGCCAGCTCCAGATACCGGTCGTTTTTCGCCCTGCCCATGTTCCAGACAAGCCCGCAGACCACCTTTCCGGACAGGGTTGAGCAGGTTATCATTCCATCGTAGAATGTAGCCTCATTGCCAAGATTTTTGTAAGCGTTTCTGATTTCATCGTGCCGGTTCATCTGTTTTGTCCTTCTTTCTGAGGCAGAGCCATATTCCCAGGAACATCCCCGCCCCGCTCAGATTCATTGTTCCCGGAATCGTAACAAGTGGTTTCAGACAGCTTAATACCGTCATGATCGCCACAATGTTAAACACCGCTGCCCAACGGGGCAGTGGGGTTTTCCTGCATATTACGCAGATAACAAGTATCACGCAGGACAGTATGATTCCAACTGTGCATAATATCATCAACGGCAGATACTGCGTAAAGAAATCCATTGCTATTTCAGCGGCTTCCTTTGTTCCGCCCAATTTGTCATAAATCCATGCCGTTGAAGTACACTGCATATGGAATACCGCACCGGGAATACAGCTCAGTAATCCGCCAATCATAAAAGCAGCCGCCGCTTTCGGCGTTTGTGGCTTCAGCAGGTTGTAAACGGCATAAAATCCGCACAGTACTGCCATCATAGCGATTCCGCCCAAAATTCCTGACAGTGAAAAACGCCATAACGGCGCATTCGCCCATACGGAAGAAATTGCCAATCCGCTTACCATTTCCTTTCCCGGAAAGAAAGACAGCAAAAGATCGCCACCCCAACAGAGCAGATTTCCGCAGACGGCCACAGGCAGCAATTTTTCATGTGACACTTTCATCTTTTTCCTTATTCCCTACAATATAATAATCGCAACATCTCCGCCGGAAGCTATCGTATTTTTCGGTGAAGCACTCCTTGCTGAAGTCCTATCATCATTTCGTCCAGCCCGCATAAGAGCGGCATAATCTCGCTAGCTCCGGGTTTATTGCAATAAGCGCATATGGGGCAGCGGGTAATCCGGTAATAACAGGCATCATCATAAGGCTTTCCGACGAAATCCACTTTGAAAGACTGTGAATATTCCTATTAAGTACTTTTGATTTTAATTTGTTCATCATAAACCTCCCCTGTTTTCTATTTCGTAAGCTCTGCGCCCAGCGCTTTGCACTGGAAGACAGCATCATCGTCCGCCACTTCATTGCAGATAACGCTGTCGCAAACGCGAACAGCCTCCGCCGCCCGACAGGTTTCCTTCCAATTTCTCATCCATTCGCCGTCGCCCCAACCGTAAGAACCAAAAAGTGCAATCTTTTTGCCCTTCAGCCCGCTTTCGCAAAATGGTAGAGGAGCACTGCCTTCCCCTTTCAGTCTTAATTAGCTCGAACTAACCTTTAGCCGTAAAAGAAATGCCTTTCGGCATTGGTATTCATCCCATTGAATGACGGTAGACGTTGTTTCCTTTCATAAACAGCAAACGATGTCATCTCACAGGTTAGCCCTATCTAACAAAAATGCTACCATAATACCCGTCAAAATTTCAAGTAGCATCGTACATAAAATTAAATAACTTGACACGGCTAAATTTAACTATAATACAAAAAAATTTATAGGACCGCCCGGTATCATACTTCAGCTGGATGTCGCTATGTACTGTTCGTTCCGATTTCAAAACAGTACCCGCCCTTCCGGACGCACCTGATTGTTATGGTGCGTCCAGCGCAGCTTCGTACAACTTTTCCACAAATTCCGGTTGTCAACCCATGGCGTTGCTTTCCTCACCATGGGCATTCTCTCTCCCGCACCTCTTAGCAAATGTTAATACCCGGACTCTGTTCGCTACAGCAGGCAGAAGAAATCATATTTCCTTGCGGTGAGGCCGATTTCACAACGGTTGCGGTATATCTCCCAGGATCGGAATAAGCCTCCAATCCAGGGAAAACAGCACCGCTTCATCTTCCATCGTAGCTTTCTAAAATAATCACAGGGCCGATATATTCACAGCTTCCAGCTTGCCGCCAGTTCTCTTGACGCCACAAACCGTTTATAAATTCCTTCCTGCTTCATCAGTTCTTCATGTTTGCCCTGCTGGACGATTTTTCCGTGATCCAGCACCAAGATCATGTCCGCATTTCTGACGGTATTCAGGCGGTGGGCAATCATAAAGATAGTCTTTTCCCTCGTCAGCGCGTCAATCGCTTCCATCAGTTCCCTTTCATTTTCCGGATCCACATTCGCCGTCGCCTCGTCGAGAATGATAATCGGGGAATCCTTCATAATCGCCCTTGCAATGGAGATCCTCTGCTTCTCGCCGCCGGAAAGGCTTGCTCCGCCTTCGCCGATTACAGTATCATAACCGTCGGGGAGCGCCATGATGAAACTATGACAGCAGGCCTTCTTTGCCGCTTCGACCACCTTTTCCATCGGTGCGTCCTCCTGCCCGAAACGGATATTATTGGCAATGGTGTCCTGAAACAGATACACATTCTGAAACACAAAACTAAAATTCTTCATCAGGCTATCCATGCTGTAATTTTTTATGTTTTCCCCGCCGAGAGTGACGCTTCCGCTATCCACATCCCAAAACCTTGCGATCAGATGACAGAGCGTAGTCTTTCCTCCGCCGCTTGGTCCTACAATCGCCGTTGTTGTCCTTTCGGGAATATGCACGGATACATTATTGATGATTTTCAATTTATCAGAGGACAGGTTCTTGTCATAATAGAAATCCACGTTTTTAACATCCACATCATATTTCTTCGGTGTAATCTCTTTTCCGTCGATATCCATTCCGGGCAAATCCAAAATGGCCTGAACCTTATCCACTCCGGCATCCACCACACGCAGAAGTGCGGAATAATTTCCCGCCGTTCCCAGACTGTCAAGGATGATGAAGGAGCAGATAATCATTCCGATGCAGTTTAGGAGAACCATGCTCCCCGTAAGATACAGGGAAACCGAAAGCAATGTCATAGCAACCCCGGTCAGTTTGATCACTCCGTTCTGAAGCTGCATCAGGGGAACAAATTTCAGCTCCATTTTCGTATTGATCTCGCGGTTTTCATCAATGGTGGCATTCAACTTCTCAGAAGTCTTTCCAGTGAGGTTATACCCGCGCACCTCGGAAATACCTTGTACATATTCCAGAACCTTTTCCACTACAGCCGTATCCGATGCTGTTTTTACTGGCGTAAGCGCTTGACTTTTTTTCTGCAAAAAATGGTTCACCACAAAGAACAGGAGGATGCCCGCCACGGCTGCAAGTCCAATCCGCCAGTCAAAGAAAAGAACCATGACAGTAATAATGAGAGTTGTCAAAATACCCTGCGTTGTCAGCATAACGACGCGAGTAGCTACATCTGCCATCTGCTCCAGCGTGTTGGTCGTCACGCTTGTAATCTGCCCCAAGCTATTTTTGTTGAAATATCCCATTGGCAGATAGCGCATATGCTCGGCAATCTCAATCCGCTTGCCCGACGTGGTATAATAGCCCGCCTCGCACTGAAGCATGGTAATGTTATACTTGACGACGGCGCCTATAATAATGCTTGCAAACAGAATTCCAAAGCACTCCCAAATAAGCGCTGGAGTTACGGTATTTTTGATTGCGCCATCCAAAAGGAGCATAACTGCAGGGATTTTCATCGCTTCCATAACGGCGAAAACCACGCCTAAAACAAGCGATCTGTAAAACTTTCTCTTGTTTTTCCTTCCGCAGAAATCAAAGAATTTTCTGAATATCTTAAGCATATGCGGTTTCCCCTTTCTCCATATTCTTTACGCCGATGTGAGATTCCCACATTTTCGGATAAATTTTCCCTTTTGCCAGAAGCTCCTGATGCGTTCCTTCCTCGGCGACCTTTCCCTCGCTGATTACAAAAATTTTATCCGCATCGGCAATGGTTGAAAGCCTGTGGGCAATGACAATCAGCGTTTTATCTTTGACAAGCTTTGCCACCGAGGACTGAATAATCGCTTCATTTTCGGGGTCTGTATAAGCCGTCGCCTCATCCAGAATCACAATCGGCGCATCCTTCAGCATCGCCCTTGCAATGGAAATACGCTGCCGCTCGCCGCCGGAAAGATGTCCGCCCGCGCCGCCAACGACCGTATCATAGCCGTGTTCCAGGCCCATAATAAACTCGTGGCAGCCGCATCTTTTCGCCGCTTCCTCCACTTCCGCGTCCGTTGCACTTAAGTTCCCCATACGAATGTTCTCTCGTATGGTATCGTCAAACAGGTAATTATCCTGAGAAACATATGCCACTTTCCGGTTATATTCCTCCAAAGACAAATCCTTGATTTCTACGCCACCGATTCTGATACTGCCGCCATCTGCGTCCCAAAGGGAGGCTATCAGCTTGGCAATGGTGGATTTGCCGCTGCCGGAAGGACCCACCAGGGCGCTTACCGTGCCTTCCCGGATATCCATGCTGATGCCGTGAAGCACCTGTGCATCATGGTATCCAAAAGTGACGTTAGATAAAGAAATAGAATAATCTTTTGGTTTTTGCTTATCCTCCGCAGGACGTTTCAGTTCCTCCCATGACAGGATGCCCGTCACTTCGCCTACTATCGTGCCCATTTTTCCCAGATCATCCGAATAGCTCATAACGGTAATCAGCGGCGCAACCAGCCCCAGCGATAAAATAAGGCACATAACAAGATCCGCAAGGCCAAGGCTTCCGTTCATGAAAAAGATTCCGCCAATCGGCACTGCCGCAAGAGCTGTGCATGGCATCACGACCATCGCAATGCTGAAATAGACATTGCAGCGGCGCATCCACTCCACATAGCAGTCCGCACCTTCCTTTGCAGCAACCTCGAATTTTTTGTATGACTTCTGCGCTTTGCCAAATGCCTTGATGACCTCGATTCCGTTGATGTATTCTACCGCCGTATCATTCAGGACTTTTGTCTTATTGATCGCATTTTGGAATCTTTCCTCGTAACCGATCAGCATTCCCATATAGGCAAATATCCCGATTACAAGCGTAATCAAAGATACCAGCGCCATCCTCCAGTCGATAATCAAAAGATAAATAAAAACCGCAAGCGGCGCCAGCAAATTTGCCGTAAACTCCGGCAGTACATGGGCAAGCGTGGTCTCGATACTGTCTACCCGCTCCACTATAATGTTTTTCAGCGAACCGGATGGAGTATCCTTCACCCGCCCAAGAGGCACCCTTGCCAGCTTGTCGCACAGCCGTTTCCGTATCGTGGCAAGCACATGGAAGGTTGCCTTATGAGAACAGGAGGTGGAGATTCCGTGAAAAACGACTCTCCCAACCCAGAATACCGCCATGATGACGCCGTCTTTTAAATAAAATGACCAGTCCCGGTTTCCGCCGATCAACTCCGCCACCATATCCCCTATGATGACATAAGGCAAAACGCTGCAGGCAACGCCCAAGATCGCAAATAATACGCTTGCTATATACAGGCTCTTTTTTTCACCTGCAAACCCGGCAAGCCAGCTTATTGTGTTTCTTTCCTTTTGCTTCATTGCAATTTCTCCTTAATATTGTATTTATGATACAGGAAACGCCGCAGGCGATTCCGAATATTCCTTCCGAATTAGCAATCGCTAACCCAAGGTGAAAAATATATAGAAAGCATATGCTTTCCATATATTGCGGATAGCGAAACGCTACTGTCCCATGATTTTCATCCAGCCGGCGGTATAGAATTCCCGCAGCTCCATGAGATAATTTTCCGCCTGTTCCAAGGGTGTCGCGTGAATAATCAGTTCAAAAAATGCGTTGAACATTCCCGTAATCAGGATATGCTCCAGCTTTGGGTCAATCTGCGGGGAAGGACGCCCCAGCCTGTCAAGCACAGTTATGTAGTCGTGGGTCGCTTTTACCTCAATTTCCACCATTTCGTCGATCATTCCGGCAAAACGGGTGCCTTCCGAGCAGCAGAGAATCAACCTGAATTCGTCAAGGTTTTCATAAGCGTACAGCAGCATGTCGTGCATACAATCGCCGGATATACTCCCCATATTTTCCGGCTGCTGCTCCGGCGGAAGTTGTGCGAAAGCCGTCTGCGCTTCACGGTAGCGATTCATCATCGTTTCGTACTGCTTTCCTACAAGAGCCTCGAACAGTTCTTCTTTGCTGTTGTAATATCCATAAAAGGCCCCTAACGTGTAGCCTGCCGTTTTTACGATATTCCGCAAAGAAGCAGATTTAAATCCTTTTTCTAAAAATTCCACTTTCGCTGCTTTATGAATCTGCTCCAATGTATTCCGTTCCGCTTCGCTCATTCCTTTACCCCTTATATATCAGTGTTATATATCACCGATATAAAAATACATCCTCGCCACATATTTGTCAAGTATCTGCGAAAGATTTCTTCAGTACCTCCAAAAGTGTTAAAAGAAGCTCATTCATTTGTGCAAAATGCCCAAATTGGTGTCAATAGTCTTGCTTGCCCCCGGCTGACGGAGGCACACGCCTCTGACCGCCGTATTTAACGTGTTTCTTTGTTTTCGTCGGTCAAAAAAGGGCCGCCATTTCTCCCTCCTCAGCCGCGAACCGCGCCAAATAAGGCAGGGCGGAGGTCACAAAGTTCTGGCGAGACATGATGCATTCCATGATGCCCAGCGCCAAAGGATCTACCTTGTCCGATCAATGCACCGTTTGCAGAAAATACGGAACATGCTGTCCGTTGAACAATATAAAACCGGTAAACGGCAGGCCCACATGGGGCAGAGATTGTACTCATTGTATGGCCTGTATCGCAGGCTGCCCCGTAGAGACCATCGAATATGGCAAAAGACGCAGAGCAAGCCGCGTTACTATCCCGGCGACGCATAAATTGGCAAGCGATGCAGCCATGTACATGTTTGCGATTCTGACGGGTAAAAAATCCGCCAGCCGCTTGTTGAAAGATCACTCCCAGCCCTACAAGATCCGCCCTTTCGTAACGGCTGCCGTCCTGCGAACCCTGAAACATTTGAAAAAGACAAAAGAAAAACTCTATGCATATGGTTATTTCCATTCACATAGAGTTTTTTTATTTCCCGTTCGCCTGGCGCAAGTCGGTTTTCCAATAATACTTCTTTATGGCTCACTACCTATCGGCAGGAATGCTTTTTCGGTGTGGACAGACCAGCTCCCCCGCTTCAGCGCAGCTTCAGGCTCTTGTGATAAATAGCGCGAATATCGTCCCCGGTCATCTTGACAGGATTGTTGCGGCCGCAGGCATTTTTGCCGCAAATGGAAATGAAGCGTTCAATCTCTTCTTCCGTATAGGTATTTTTATCTTCGATAAGAGCGCCGACGTAATCGTAAAGATCCTGTACCTTTTCCAGGCCGAGGATGGCAGCATGTCATCGATGCGCTCCTTCGCGCCGCTGTAGCAAAATTCGACGAAAGCGGCCATGGGCAGCGAGACCGCCAGCCCGTGCTGAACCCCGCGCAGGGCCGTAAGAGGGTAACTCATGGAATGCAGGGCAATGGTCCGCTCCTGAACGATCACAATGCCGGCATACATGGCGTTATAGAGAAGCTCCTGCCGCTGCTCAAGGGTCAGCTTACCTTCCCTGAGGGAGGCGTAATTCCTTGCAAAGATGCGGAACACCTCTTTGGCAAAGAGGGTTCCTGCCGGCGTCGCCTTGCAGGAAAGATACCCTTCCAGGGCATGGGCAAAGGCGTCCAGCGCCGTGTTCCGGGTCAGGGTCATGGGGAGCCCTTCGGTGTACCGTCCATCGAGCAAAGCGTACTTTGCATGCAGCCGGGAATCGCCAAAGCTCTTTTTATTGGTTCCTCCGTCGATGGTCAAAACCGCATTGTAGGTCACTTCAGAGCCAGTGCCGGCCGTGGTGGGAATGGCGATCATGGGCAGGGGTGTCACAGGATAAACGTTTTTGAACAACTCTTCGGCGGGCATATCGTTGACAGCCAGCACACAGGCTGCTTTAGCCGAGTCAAGAGCCGAGCCGCCGCCGATGCCGACAACCAGATCGCAGTCACTTGCAAAAGCAAATTTGCCCAACATGTTGGCAAAAGCCAAAGAGGGGTTGTTTTCGCACCGGTCAAACAGGGCGTAGCCCATTCCCTGAGATTCCAGAGCCGCAAGGACATCTTCCAGTGCGCCGTTGCGGGCGGAGGACGGCGAGGTGACGATCAGTGCCTTTTTACCGAGCCCGGAAAAGAGCGCGGCATTCTCACGGACGCAGCCCGTTCCGGCGATCACCTTGACCGGCATATGAAAAGAATACGACATAATAATAACGCGCCTTTCTTCCGGCAAAAGCTGCCGGGATTTTTCAACGCTTTTATTTTACCACAGCCGCCGCGGTGTGAACATCCCCCTGTGTATCTTTCTCTCCACAAGGGTGCGCCTGCGCCTCCCGCAGCCGCACCAGATAAGCATATTGGCGGCAAGCTGCCTCCATTTCGTAGACAGCATAGTCTGTCATCTCTGGATCGGAAATGCTCAAAAACCGTTCCTCTGCCGCCCGGCACCGGGCGCGCGCCCGCTCGATTTCCTCTTCAATCGTCGGCGTCTTTTCCTCCTGATCGAAAAAAAGACGCCTTCTGGCTGCCCGAAACAGCATTCTGAAACCCTTTTCTTCTCCCTGACCGCTGCTGGACTCCGTTTTTACTTTCCAATTCATGGAGATTCCTCCTTACTTTACCTTTATTGAAAGGATTCCCTCATCCATCAGTTTCAAACAGCTTTTCCTCTTTTCCTTGCCTTTCCGCCGCTGCTGCTGTATTATTATGATAGTATTTTCATCACTCCCATTCCATGAGCTTTTCAACAAAAAAAGGAGCCTTTCCCCTTGGAAAACAAACAGGATAAACGGACGCTTTTGATGGAAAAAGCCCTGGAAATTTACGCCCGCAGCGGTGCGCTGTCTATCCGGGCGCTGGCGACGGCTTCCGGCATGAACGTTGCATCCGTCAAATATTATTTCGGCAACAAGCAAAATCTGATCGATCAAATCATTTGCACTTTGATCGATTCTTTTCAGCAGCTGGCGCTCCGTGCGGAAAAAGCTTTCGAAGATCCCCGGGAGCGGCTGCACTGGCTCCTTTGCAGTGCCTGTCGCCGCATGATAGAAAATCCCGGCATTGCCCGTTTGTTTTATAATCTTATCGGCGCGGCGGACGGCAGTCTGATTAAGTATTCTCAACAGGCAATCGGGCCGCAAAGCCCCTTGTATCGGATCTGCTGCAATGCAATCTCTTCAGAAGCCGGAATCGAGGATAAGCGGGAACTGAACTGCCGTTTTCTCATCATGATCTCTTCCATTGCCCCATCCTTTCTGATCGGTCTTGACCCGCAAACTGGCAATCGCTTTTTTGCGCAGAGAGAGTTGTCTGCCGCCCCTTTTCCGCCCTCTACCGAAGCGTATATTGCCGTGCTGATCCAAACGCTTCTTGCGCCGGTTCAGCCAAAGACAATTGAGTCCAATCCGTCCTGAGCGCAGATTTTTCCGGCCTTAAGCGTTTGCGCAAAGTTTTCCGCTGAGGAACCTTACTGGAAAATCTGCCGCCAGTCTCCCTTTTTCTGCCGTTTCATTCATCACTTTTGACACAGGAGGTTTCCCATGGCTTGCAATTGCACCCCCACTACTCCCGAATCGTTCCGTTATGCCTATATCTTTGACTTTGACGGCGTTCTGGTGGACAGCATGATGAACTACGCCCGGGCTTTTGACGAGGTATTCTTCCGGGATTTTGGTATCCATATCGATCAGCAGTATACTCTCAATCTCGGGGGCCACAGCATTTTTGAATGCGGACGCATCCTGTGTGAAAAATACAACCTGCCCAACGAAAACGATGAAGTGGGCCACCGCCTTCTGGAGCACTATGTCAAGACGCTCGAATACGCCGAGCCCATCAAAAACAACATGCAGCTGGCGCACACTCTGCTCGACGCCGGCTTCAAGGTGGGCGTCGTCAGCGGCAGCGATTCCAAATGCGTTCTTCCGTTCCTGAAAAAATACGGCCTGCTCGACCGCCTCGGCGCAGTGGTCACTGCCGATCAGCTTTCTCACAGCAAGCCCGATCCGGAGGGCTACCTGACCGCCGCCGCCCGCCTTGGTGTCGATCCCAAAGACTGCATCGTCGTCGAAGACACGCAAAACGGCTGGGAGGCTGCCCGCGCTGCCGGCATGAAGGTGCTGGTCTTTACTGATAACCGTTAAAACCGTATCCTGCCACACCCTGTTTTCCTCTGAGAAAACAGGGTTTTTTTATAGTTGGACGCAGTTGTAGCATCCGATATTTCAAAGAACGTCTTCTCTTCTTTGCCGCATCCTTTTAGCAATTGGGGAAAGACTATCAAAATCCCCCTGAAAGGAGTTTTGACTTGCCCGATCTTTCTTCTTGCCTTCGCCGGACGGAAACACTTCTGCACCGCTGGGAAGCCGCCGGATTCGATGCCTCTCAAGGCAGACGCTTCAGCATCCCCACCCTAACGCGCGCCCTTTTCCCCCTGCTGGCACGGGCTGCGGGCGCTTTGATCGGAAAATCTCTGATCGGTGCGGCAGTGATTTTTGGGCTTGGAATGCTGCTGGGCTTTTGAACCGGCAGACTGTGGCTCCTCCTTCAACGTCCTCTTCTCCCATTTTCTGCCGACCGAACAAAAGCGTCTCCTGCAGAAGGCGCTTTTTCTCATCAGATCGCTTTATTCTTTCCGTATCTGTGCAGTCGTATAGGCAGATGACAGCGGTTCCTATTTGAGCCAGCCCCACTCGCTCATCCAATTGAGCAGGATCCGTTCGCCGCCTCCGATCTCCCGCAAAAGGGAGGTGTCTTTCTTACTGGCCTCCTGCAGCTCGAGAAACCCTTCCGTATCTTCGCACCAATCAGTCTCAGAAAAAGCAAGCCAGGCCGCCCGGATGACGCCCCTGTAAATTTCTTCGAGCTCTGCCTCCGCCAATCGCCCGTTTTCAGAAAGTCGCCCTCCCGACGGAAATCAAACTTTTTTCCGGCTTCTCAGGTTCGGACGCCTTCTGCTCCAGCGCCGCCCACTCTTTCTTACGATATGAATTCTTTCAGTTCCGCTGTTTCTCTGTTTCTTTCCTGCAGAGCGCCCCTTGATTCCCTGCTTCATCCCCGTTCTGCCTTTCCCGATCAATTTTTCTCATGATATCCCGCTTTTTCTTCCCCGTAAAAAAACGGCCCGTTTCCAGGCCGTTCGCGTTTATTCGCCGATGATTTTGATCAGAACGCGCTTGTCGCGCTTGCCGTCAAATTCAAAATAGAAAAGCTGTTCCCATGTACCAAAATCCAGTTTGCCGTCCGTAATGGCTACGACCGCCTCGCGGCCCATGATCGTGCGCTTGAGATGGGCATCGGCATTGTCCTCAAAGCCATTGTGAGCATATTGGCTGTAAGGTTTTTCCGGCGCGAGCCGTTCGAGCCACTGTTCGAAATCATGATGCAGGCCGCTTTCATCGTCGTTGATGAAAACACTGGCGGTAATATTCATGGCGTTGACCAGCACAAGTCCCTCTTTCACCCCGGATTCGCGAACGGCGGCCTCCACGTCCGGAGTAATATTGACCAGACCCCGGCGGGCCGGCAGATTAAAATGCAAAACCTTTCGATGGCTTTTCATCCTCTTCTCCTTTTCTCATTCGGCTTTATCCGCTGCGCCAGCGGTTTCCCTTTTGAGGATCTCCATGAACTCTTCGCCGGTAATGGTCTCTTTCTCCAGGAGGTATTCCGCCAGCTCGTCCAGCTTTTTGCGGTTCGACTTGAGAATCGCCATAGCTTTGCCATGGGCCTGCTTGATGATGCTGACGACCTCCTGATCCACCTTGGCGGCGGTTTCTGCCGAACAAACCAGGGAGGTGTCCCCACCCAGATAAGGATTGTTGACCTGTTCAAGGGCCATCATGTCGAACTGGCCGCTCATGCCGTAGCGGGTCACCATAGCGCGGGCAAGGCGGGTCGCCTGCTCAATATCGTTGGAAGCGCCGGTCGTAATGCTTTCAAAGACCAGTTCCTCAGCGGTACGGCCGCCGGTCAAAGTAGCGATTTTGTTGAAAGCCTCCTCACCGCTCATGAGCACCCGCTCATCCTCTTCCACCTGCATGGTATACCCCAACGCTCCGGAAGTACGTGGTACGATCGTAATCTTCTGCACCGGAGCAGAATTGCTCTGGCATGCTGCCACCAAAGCGTGACCGATCTCATGATAGGCAATGATGCGCTTTTCACGTTCGGAGATCACAGCGTTTTTCCGCTGATATCCAGCCAGCACCACTTCGACGCTCTCCTGAAGATCGCTTTGCGTGACGGAAGACCTTCCCTGCCGCACGGCGCGAAGGGCAGCTTCATTGACGATATTGGCCAATTCCGCACCGGAGGAACCGGCAGTAGAACGGGCGATTAGATTAAAATCGACGTCCTTATCCATAATGACGCTGCGGGCATGTACCTTCAAAATAGCTTCCCTGCCCTGAAGATCCGGCAGCTCTACGGGAATGCGCCGGTCGAAACGTCCGGGGCGCAAGAGCGCCTTATCCAGCGTCTCAGGCCGGTTCGTGGCCGCAAGGATCACGACGCCCTTTCTTCCATCGAAACCGTCCATTTCCGTCAGCAGCTGATTCAGGGTCTGCTCCCGTTCATCGTTGCCGCCGATGCCGCCGCTGTCACGCTTTTTGCCGATGGTATCGATCTCATCGATAAAAACGATGCAGGGTGCTTTTTCATTTGCCTGTTTAAAGAGATCACGTACCTTCGCCGCGCCCATGCCCACAAACATCTCGACAAATTCCGAGCCGGAAATGGAGAAGAACGGCACATGTGCCTCTCCGGCAACCGCCTTGGCAAGCAGGGTCTTGCCCGTTCCGGGAGGGCCGACGAGCAGAGCTCCCTTGGGAAGATTTGCGCCGATTGCAGCATACTTGTCAGGGTTATGAAGAAAATCAACAATTTCAGAAAGCGCTTCCTTCGCTTCCTCCTGCCCGGCGACATCGTCAAAGGTCTTGCCTGTTTCGGTTTCGGCGTAGATCTTTGCGTTGGAGTTTCCGAAGGTCATGGCGTTCCCGCCAGCCTTTTTCAGCTGCCTGGAAATCATCGAACCAAGGAAGCCAAAGAACAGCAATGGCAGCACCAGCGTGATGAGAATAGACAACAGCGGCGAGCTCTGCGTTGGAATCTCATTGGTGAATTCCACCCCGGCAGCCAACAGTTTTTCCGTCAGATCCTCATCTGGCCAGAGCCCAGTTTTATAAACCGCCTCTTTTCCGTTTTCCCCCTTAGCAAGGAAGGTCAGCTGGGTTTCGTCGCGCGCTACCGTCGTCACCCTGCCTTCTTCCAGCATTGTCAGAAACTCGCTGTATCCCACCTCGCGCACGCCCTGTCCAAACAGCAGCGGAAACACAAAAATGTTGAGCAGCAGAATAACCATTAGCGCGATGATGCAGTAATAAATCATTGGCTTCTGGCTGGGCTTTTTATCATTAATCATTAAAGTTCCTCACTTTCTGTCTAAACGAACGTCTGTCTTTTGAAAGTATTTTATCGAATAACTAACTGAATATCAATTAGCATCCGCTCAAAACCTTATTTTTGCCGCCATACTCTCCAAGAGCATTTCAGATTGAATCATCCGGCACTTTTCCAGCATGTATTTTCTTCTTTGCCCATAAAGTCATCCAGCATACAGCTCAGCTCCTCATACAGGGAATGATTCGCATAATAGATCTCGTAGGTCACAGGATCGCTGACATAGATGATGTTCCCTCAGCGCGTCCAAGATCTGAACTATCGTCACAAATTCTTCCTGCCCAGCTATACCTTGTGTATCTGCTGTAGCACAAAAGCTCTGCCCGATCCATCAATATCCGTGACCGATACTGAACCGACAGCATTTTCCCGGGCAGATTGCAAAAGAGCGCATGACGGTTCCTGCCGCTCCCTAAAAAGCGCTTTAGCTTCCACTTGTCGGATAAGAGTCCGCTTCGTTCTGCTGGCAGCGTGACCATTCGCCGGTCAATTCGTAATCAAAAACGATGTCACCCATCTGCTCCAAAAGCGTTTCCGTCCGCCTTTTTCCAAATTCCAGCCGGGTACATAGTCTCTTTTGCCGTCATTTGGCAAAAAAGAAAGGCGCCTCTTTCTTCCTGAAAAACCCGCCTTCAATCCGCATCCAGCATTTTTCCGCCGCGCAGAAAGCGCTGTTCCAGCATACAGCCTATTTCTCCAGCCTGAAGGGCTGCATATGCCCGACACCAGAACTCTGCTCCGCCCTCCGCCAGATCCAGTAGTCGAACCTTGCTGTTTGTTTCCAGGCCGACAGAGAACAGAAGGCGTTATTCCCCCACAAACACGGGAAATCCCTCCTCCATTTTTACAGTGCAAATCCCTCCGGAAGATATTCAAATCAGGTGTTTCCATCCAAAAAGGCTTTTCGGCACAGAACCTGCCTCCACCTTGTCGCAATCTCCTTGCGCTTTTTCAGAGTATCTCAGGCATTTTTGTTAACTTTCATTATGATGGAAAAACGCACAGGTGACAAGCCTGGGATTTCCTCGCGAATGTAATTATTCTATCGATATGATGTGCCTTTATTAAGAACATCATAGCATATTCTCCATTGCAAAAATATTGCTATCGCAAATTAAAGACATCTTGTGCCTGTTGTCGGTTTGAATCCCATCTTCTGCCGGCTGTTGCTTTCTTTAAAAATACCTAAAATAGTGTGTCTTGTTACCGTTTTCAAAGCAGAGATTGCGTGGCTCGCCCGACCATTCTAATCCCTGTTTTTGACGCGGATTTCTAGATATATAGTAGGGATATTTTCCCTTAAAAGCATAAAAAACCTCTTTTGTCGTAGTAGACAAAAGAGGTTTCTTTTTTGGCGTGCCCGACAGGAGTCGAACCTGCGACCTTCAGAGTCGGAAGTTTACTCCTTCGCTTTTTCCTTGTTCTGGAAACCGCTGATTCGGGCGCTTTCCCCGCTTCTCAACGCCATGACGAACCACGGCAAATTAAAAAAAAGTTGCCGAAAAGTTGCCGAAAAACAGAGGGAGGTATCTTCATGAACGAACAAAAGATTATCTGTATGCTCCGATCGCTGGGAATTACCCGTTGCTACCGCGGAACTTCCTTTGCCCTGGCCGGAATACAGCTTGTGCTGGAAAACGAGGACTGCCTGCAAAACGTGATCCGCGACATCTACTGCGTCATCGCCCAAAGGCATCAGTGTAACTGGCACGCCGTGGAGCGGAGCCTGCGTACTGTGATACGGCGGGCCTGGCAGATCAATCCTCAGCTCCTGTGCGCCATGGCAGGCTATCCGCTCGACGGCCCGCCCTCCGCGTCGCAGTTCCTTGAAATCGCCGCAAGCTGCCTCCTGCGTCAGGAAGGCAGGTCCGCCTGAGCGTCGACCTCCGGCAGCCCTGCGACGGAGGTAAGCAGGCTCAAAAGCCCGGCCAGCGCCGCGCTGCTGGCGGCCATCAGCCAGTTTACCTCCGCCAGCACCGCCGACGTGCCGATGGTGGCCACGGCGGTCTGCGCCACGGTCTTCAGGGCGCGGACGCCCGCCGCTTTGAGCCACAGCTTCCAGTTGGTTTTTTTCATGTCTTTTTCTTTCCTCTTTCAAACTTTTTTGCCGGGCGCGCAATCACGCCCCCGCAACGCACTCCCTACCCGCGTCTCCGGCCACGGCTGCTTGCCGCCCATCGCTCTGGTTCCACGCCCTTCGGGCTTCGGGCCGCCTTGCCCGTGCGTTCGCTACGCGGTCGTCAAGGTGCATTTTTCTTAATCGCGGAGCAGCTCCACGATGGTACAGTTCAGGGCTTCGGCGATTTCCCGCCCCAGCCCAATCGAGACGGATTTGGTACCCCGTTCGATCTGGCAGATCATGGCCTGCGTGACATGAGCCCGCCGCGCCAGCTCCGCCTGCGTCATCTCCTGCGCTTCCCGGATTCGCCGGATATTGGACCCAACTATTTTCGCCACCCCCTGAGAATCAGAACGATCAGCACAAGATCGGCTACGATCACGGCCGCGTGGACTGCGATGCTGATAAGCTGCATTTCTTCCCTCCTTCCTGTTGACAATGCGCGGAAAAAAAGCTATCCTGTGGAGGAAGGGCTTTCGCCCCTCCCCTTACTCAATCAGGGTTTTGACCAATTCGGCCAGCGCCTGAATGAGTTGGATGATGACGGTTGCAAGAAGAATCTTTTCGTGGGAGACCTTCTTGCGGCCGTTTTTCTTTTTCCCGCCCATTGGCTTTTCTCCTCCTTTCGTGGTATGCTGGAGTCAATCTCTTAACTACAGTTATAGTATATCTAAAAATTTATAGATAGTCAAGAGGTTTTTCTATAAATTTATAGATATTTTTAGGAGGATCAAAGCTCCATGTACCTTTCCAACGATGTTGCAAACCGAATCAAAGAACTTTCAAAAGCGCGAAGCATTTCCGTGCGGCAAGTGCTTTTGACCGCAGGCTTAAACTACAACACCATGTCTGCCATGCGTACTTCCATGCCCAAAGCGGATAATCTTGCCCGCATTGCGGATTGTCTTGACTGCTCCGTCGACTACCTTCTGGGCCGCACCGATAACCCGGAGGTAAATCGGTAAAGCCGCCCTCTAAGCTGCATTTCTTCCCTCCTTCCTGTTGACAATGCGCGGAAAAAAAGCTATCCTGTAGAGGAAGGGCTTTCGCCCTTCCCCTTACTCAATCAGGGTCTTGACCAGTTCGGCCAGCGCCTGGATGAGTTGCAGGATGACGGTTGCAAGAAGGATCTTTTCGGTGGATGGCTTCTTGCGGCCGTTTTTCTTTTTCCCGCTCATTGGCTTTTGTCCTCCTTTCGTGGTATGCTGGAGTTAATTCCTTAACTCTGGTTATATTATATCTCAATTGAGATATAAAGTCAATACTTTTTATATCGTTTTTGAGAAATATTTTAGGAGCGTGTACGCTAATGTTTACAAATAGATTCCAGACAATGATTGCAAAAAAAGAGATCACGGCCTATAAGATTGCCAAAGCAACCGGCATCTCCCAAGGGCTTATGAATGAATATAAAAATGGCCGAAAGCTGCCTACAGTTCAAAACCTAATCAAAATTGCCGACTACCTTGACTGCTCCGTCGACTACCTTCTGGGCCGCACCGATAACCCGGAGGTAAATCGGTAAAGCCGCCCTCTAAGCTGCATTTCTTCCCTTCTTCCTGTTGACAATGCGCGGAAAAAAAGCTATCCTGTAGAGGAAGGGCCTTCGCCCCTCCTCTTACTCAATCAGGGTCTTGACCAATTCGATCAACGCCGTTTGAGAGTCGTGTTGTCTCAGGACAAAGCCGGGGTTTCATTCCCCGGCTTTGTCTTTTTCCCGCCCATTGGCTTTTGCCTTCCTTTCGTGGTATGCTGGAGTCAATCTCTTAACTACAGTTATAGTATATCTAAAAATTTATAGATAGTTAAGACATTTTCTCGTTTTTACGAATTTTTTTCGAGGAGGCTTCCATGGTCAATTTGAATAATCTCTTTGCGCGCATTGCCGGGCGCGGGCTTACGGCAAAGAAGGTTTCAGATGCAACCGGTATTTCAACCGGTAATATCAGCGATTGGAAAAACGGTCGTAGTCTTCCGACTGCTGTCAAACTGGATATACTGGCCGACTACCTTGACTGCTCCGTCGACTACCTTCTGGGCCGCACCGATAACCCGGAGGTGAATCGGTAAAGCCGCCCCAAACGGAGCGGCTTTTCCCTTAAAAGGCGCATAAAATACGCATTATTTTTTCTTAAATCCTATTGACAAATACGTATAAAAGGCGTATTATAATAAATGTAAGGAGGGCAGCAAATGAGTTTGAGAGTCGTGTTGTCTCAGGACAAGGCCGGGGTTTCATTCCCTGGCCTTGCCCTTTGCCGGCGATAATAATATAAATCAACCATGGTTTTCAAGGAGGATACAAAATGAAAAACGCATATCCCGTCATCATGACACAGGGAAAAGAGTTCATCGTGGTATTTGTTCCTGATTTCAATATCAATACGCAGGGCAAGGACATTCCGGACGCAATCGAAATGGCGCGGGACGCGATTGGGCTCATGGGAATTGATATGCAGGACGACGGCGAAGCATTGCCGGAAGCGTCAAGCCTTGCGGCCGTTCAAGCGGAAGCGCCTTCCGGCGGTATCGTTTCGCTGGTTGACGTTGATTTCGCAGAGTATCGCAGAAGGAACGATATGCGCGCCGTGAAGAAGAATTGCACGATTCCTTCGTGGCTTAATTTTGAAGCGGAACGGGCGGGCGTGAATTTTTCCGCCGTTCTGCAAGCGGCGCTTAAAAGCGAATTGCATATGTTTGATAGTCGTGTTGCCTCAGGGCAGGACAGGGCCGGGGAATAGTACCCCGGCCTTTCCCTTTGGATAATAAGGCTCAGTTCTTCGCCATATAGGCGATGAGCTCGTCCCGTGCCTTCTTGCAGGGGCCGTTTGCGCCCTGCTCGATCAGGCCGTCGAGGACGCCCAGCATGGTCTTCAAAAGGATTTCCGAGTCCTCCTTGCGGTGCCCGGCCTGCCGCTCCAGCTTCTCAAAGCGGGCAAAGAGCTTAAAGAGCGCCGCGATCATGCCGCAAATCGTCCCCAGCAGGCCCAGGAGCACCGCCATGCTCTGGAGGTTAACGTTCATCTGCCGCCACCTCCGTTAGGTAGCTCCCGGCCGCCCAGCCCTCGATCAGCTTCCCCTCTTCGGTGAAGCGCGCCACATGCCGCCAGCCGCCAAAGGAATCCCGCCCCAGCAGGACAGTCCCCTTCGGCGCTTCGTCCAGCACTTCGTATCCCGTTCCCGGCCCGCTGCGAAGGTTCAGCGGGTCTTCTTTCGTGGCCACCCGGAAGACCGCCGTCCGGACGGGCCCGGCTTCCTTCTGCGCCAGCCCTTTGTAGTCCGGCACGCCGTAGCCCCGGATATACCGGCCGTCCACCTTCACCGTCCGGATGCCGACCGCATCCTTGTAATTCCCCTCAATGACCCGGATGGTCTTCCCGCCGCACTCCGCCACAATGCCCACGTGATCCGGCCAGCCGGTGGCGTCCCCCTTGCCGCCGTCCTCCCAGTCGTAATAGATCACGTCGCCGGGCTGCGGCACATACCCGTCCTCCTCCACCCAGCGGCCCAGCTTCTGAAAGAGCGCCACCTGTCTGCCGCAGCTCACCTCTGTGGGGATGATCCCGGTCAGCCCTGCGGCAATGGCGCAGGCCGAGACAAAGGCCGCGCACCACGCGCCGGTATAGGGGATTTTATACCCCCTCGCGAGGGGCGTGTGGGAGTTGTACAGGTCAATGATTTCCCGGTGGCTCCCGTCCTTTTCATTGCGGCCCAGCCAGCCTCTGGCCGTGTTAACCAGCAGCGTTCTCAGCTCCTGCTCTGTCATGCCGTTCCCTCCGTTGCCTCCGTCCACTGGGCGGCGCCCGGCTCCCAGACGTTCCCGTCCACATCG